>Ga0066838_10000210_pt1 | contig 20564 bp, 16 predicted proteins | sample ETNtaG_26_FD_66727 | JGI IMG/M metagenome (GOLD analysis project Ga0066838, IMG submission 66727) | Marine microbial and viral communities from oxygen minimum zone, Eastern Pacific Ocean - ETNP201302SV89 | ecosystem: Environmental > Aquatic > Marine > Oceanic | place: Pacific Ocean: Eastern...
GGGGCACCTATGAGCGATTCAAGGAACTGGGCATACTGGACAAACTGGTACTCAGGGAATTTGATGTCGCCTACCGAACCGTCGGCCCGGATCATGATTTTGAAGTACCAGCAGCGGCAGATAAACTGCTGGAAAAGTTGAGCGCCGTTTACCCCCACGAACGAAAAGGGATAACAGATCTATTTGAAACACTCGCTCGTATCCAGTCTGGCGGTGAAGAGCTTTCTCCAGAAGCTATTGCCGCTCTTGATATGAGCCTCGCTGAACTTGTTAGTCAGCACAACATCACCGATGAGAGAGTCGTCGGCATTATCTGTACATTGTGGGGATATCTCGGTTCCATCCCATCTCGATTGTCAGCATTTCTATTCGCCCAGATGTGGTGCAGTTATCATCTCGGTGGCTGTTTCTATTTTGAGGGTGGCGGCCAGTCACTCTCCGATGCATTTGTCGAGGTAATTGAAGAAAACGGAGGCAAGGTAAGACGCAGAAACGAGGTCGAAACTATCATGACCAACAGCAACGGTGCGATTACCGGTGTTGAGACAAAGAAAGGATTCAAATATTTCGCTCCCCAGATCATCAGCAATGCTGCCGTCCCGGTTACATTTAATAAACTACTCGACAATCAAAATCTGGGTGAGTCGGAACGCAAGCTGGATGAAACACTGCCGGTCGCCGTTTCTATAAGCCAGGCCTACATCGGTATCAAGGGAGACGCCAGCAAACTGGGCCTTGCTGACAGGGGCCGGTTCTGTGAAATCACTTATGACTATGATGCCCAGTGGGAAGCAATTAAAAAAGGTGATTTCAGAAATCAGTCCTACGGCCTGGGTAACCATAATCTCGCTGACCCCGGCCACCATCCAGAAGGTCGATCCATCCTGCACGCTACCCAACTTGCCAATGGTGCCCTCTGGATGGATCTCGACAAAAAGCTTTATCGAGAGCGTAAAAAGGAGTTGCAGGAATACCTGATAGATCGACTCGAGGAAGCAATCCCTGATGTCAGAGACAGGATTGAAGTCTGCGAGGTTGGCACACCCCATACAATGGCTCGCTATACACAAAACCCTCAAGGATCGATCTATGGTTACGCTTCCGAACAGGGCAGCCATACCATCCACAGACCTGCGCCCAGGACCAGTGTCTCGGGCCTTTATCTGGCAGGAGCCTGGACATTTCCTGGCCCGGGATTCGGTGGCGCCATGGCCTCGGGATTCAATACCGCCAAGGAAGTACTCCAGGACGCATGACAGCAGTCAGGCAACGATGGATCTACCTATCGATAATTACGACTAACCTGTGTGCAACTGATGGCTAGAGTAAAACTCACCGATGAGCAGATATCTGAATTCAAGCAGCAGCTGGTGACGGCAGCGACCCGCCTGTTCGTGAAGAACGGGTATGCGGGCGTCACCATGAGAGCCATTGCCAAGAAACTTAAGTGCAGTCCAATGAAAGCCTATCGATACTTCGGTGATAAGGACGAAATATTCATGATGGTCAGGACTGCCGCATACCTGTCATTCGCCGAATCGCAGCAGAAGGCCTATTTTTCAAAAACCAGCGCCCTGGAACGATTAGTCGAAATAGGGGTCGCATACTTTCAATATGCCAGAGAAAATCCCCTTCAATATCGCTTGATGTTTGAGTTTTTTCAGCCAGATCCTGTCACCTATCCTCAACTCAGAGAAGCGGAGAATGAGTCAATGAAACCGCTGCATACAGTTGTGGTGGAATTGATTAATCAGGGAACCTTCAAGGCTGCTCCAGATCCGGACATTCAAACCCATGTGATCTGGTCAGCTGTCCATGGTGTGGTCTCACTCGGCCTCACAGGAAAACTCAGTAAACACGTCGATCCGGCGGATGTTGAACAAGCAGTCAGAAATGTATTGTTTCTGGGACTTGCAATACCCGAAGGTCAGACAGAACGAATGACCGCACTTGAGCACGACTATGCCGCAAAAGCAGATTAAACCTGTGTCAGCAAAAGCCTCTTTTTCGACTAAGCTGTTTTATGGTTCCGGGGCCACCGCTTTTGGAATCAAGGATACTGGTTTTAACTACTTCCTGCTTATTTACTATAACCAGGTTCTGGGACTTGACCCATTTCTGACGGGACTGGCGCTCGCAATTGCTGTTGTAGTCGATGCACTGTCAGATCTGGCGGCGGGATATCTGTCTGACCAGTGGCATTCAAGCCTAGGTCGACGACACCCGTTTATGTATGCAGCAGTTTTACCCGTATCTTTGACCTTTTTTCTGCTCTGGAATCCACCTGCGCTGGCGGCAGATAGCCAGTTAACACTCTTTCTGTACCTTCTCATCATGGCAGTACTGGTCCGAAGTTGTATCACATTCTTTGAAGTACCCAATGCTGCGCTGGGGCCGGAACTCACCACAGACTATGATGACCGCACCCGTCTTATGGGATTTCGCTACCTGTTCGGGTGGCTGGGAGGTTTAACCATGGCAGTACTGGCTTATATGGTTCTGTTTGCACTTGATCCTCTTCAGCAGGTAGGACCAACCGGTTATGAGATGTTCGGCATTATCGGTGCAATTGCAATGGGAATTGCCATGATTGTTTCAGCCACCGGTACTCACCGGCACATTCCCCAACTCTATCAACCTCCGGGCAGTCTCTCTTTTGAACCAAAAATCATTACCGGAGAAGTGTTCGGGTTGTTCAAGAATCAGTCATTCGTATCGATGCTGATCTCTGCGTTGTTCTTTGGGGTCGCGGCGGGTATGTCGACAGCTTTTTCAATTTATATCGGCAGCTTTTTCTGGCGGCTTGAGACCCAGGAACTTGGCCTCATTCCAATGCTGGGCTTGATCGCCGTTCCGACCGCATTTTTCATCGCTCCCCGCCTGGCAACTCGCCTGGGCAAGAAAGCCGCGGCGATGAATACATTTCTATTCGCAATTCTGTTTTTACCCCTGGTATTTATCGCTGAATTTCTGGGAATATTTCCGTCTCGCGAGAGCAGCGTTTTTCTTCCTCTGCTAATGGTAAACTTCTCAATCGAGACAACCGCTATCATAACCACTCAGGTTATCTTCGCATCAATGAACGCAGATGTTGTTGAAGACCGGCAAGTAGAAAATGAAGGTCGGCGCAGTGAGGGGTTGATCTTCGCTGCTCGAAACTTTGCCAACAAGGCAGTTTCCGGTGCCGGTATTATGTTTGCCGGGTTGCTGCTGTGGATCGTGAGCTTCCCGGAAAATGCGATACCTGGAGAAGTGAATCAAGACATCGTGAAGAATCTTGTACTCCTGTACCTGCCCGTTCTCATCACCATGTACCTTCTGTCATGGTATGCCCTGCGCTACTACAACATTGATCGTGCCAGGCACGAGGCTAACCTCCGCGCAAAAATTTAACCCCCAGGCAGATGCTGACTTTTTTCAAGAGCTTTCATAATATTCGTTTCCATCTGTCTCATTTCACCACGGGTAGCAATTCTGTCAATCTGAACCCAGACCCACAGCTCCACAAATGCCGAGAAACTAAACGCAAGTAGAACCCATACACCCCACTTGACGGCATCCAGTACATTCTCGGCGGCAACTAATTCGACAATGCACCAGATGACTGTACAGAATAACAAGGCACCAAAAACTATGACAAAAATTACAGCTACTCTCGACTTTCTGATGGAATTCAAGAGTTCCGCCATCGCGGTTTCAGGGAACAACTCATCCAAAACACCATCCTGTTGCTCGAGTTCCTGTTTGATTCGTTCATCAATACTGACCATCTCTTCTCCTTTACTCTGTATCACCCACAAGTTTTTTCAGTCGCGTTCTCGCCCGGTTAAGGCGGGATTTCACGGTTCCAGTTGGCACGTCAAACACCTTGGCAAGCTCCTTGATGCTCATTTCCTCCAGATAAAAAAGATAGATTGCCTGCCTTTCTACTTCCGGTAACCTTTCAACCATCGAGACGATCTGATTGGTCGTCGCCCAGGATTGATCTTCTGCTGATTCATCCAGGACATCCTCGTCGAGAGTTTCCAGGTTATTATCCCGCTTGCGCATGAGGTCTATTGTGCGCCAGCGCACGGCCTTGAAAACGCGAGCCCGAAACATTGCCGGTTTGGTTAGAGCTCCCAGGGTTCTTGATATGGTTAGCCACGCATCCTGAACCGCATCGAGAGCCATCTGCTCATTGCGGCATAGTCTGAAAGCCGACCGCAGTAAAGACGGGTTGTAACTGCGAAAGAGGATACTGAAGGCTTTTTCGCTTCCGGCCTGGGCTTTTAAAACCAGATACTCTTCATCGACCCTTTTGTTCACCGATTCTCCTGTCCCAAATGATATATACGGAGCAATCCGTGCAGAGGTTCACGCCAGCTTTGAAATCTTCTCCTATTCCTCTTTATTTTACGTTGAATGGAAATGATGGATTTAGACCTGCGATCCTATGAGTTCTGCCACGTGTTTACCTGAAATCACTGCACCCTCATGCAGACCGTCATAGAGATAAGCACCCGCATGATAGGTGTTGTTTTCACCATTGCTGGCTAACACACCATCCCGCCAGTGAAGGGCTTCCACTGTGTACAAGGGTGTATGATGCAAAACCTTGTAGACAATATTTTCCGGATCGATGAGAGATTCAATATTGTAGGCCAGGTGATATCTTATTTTATCTGATAAACCACAAATCTGGTTAAGACATGCGTTGTACCCCCAGCCACTGTCAGTCTGGATGAAATCAAACTGTGATGGTTGAGTAATCTCAAACTGTTGGTATGTCAGCGGGTCCATGTGTACGACAGTTGTGGCCATATTCTCCTGCCACCGATCAAAATAACAATTCTCTTTCTCCGAAGGGTCAGATAGTAGTTTCAATACCTGGTCGGGAGGCACCGCGAATACGATTTTATCGAAATGCTCTGTTTGCTCTTCCTGCAGAGTTATATCTATTCCTTCATCGGACCGTGTGACGGTCTTGATTTCCGCGTTAAGCACAACCTCGCCGTTCAGCAAACTTTCAATCTTTTCAATATAGCTATAAACCCCACCCTTAATCCTCATCCAATCTGCCCACATATAAGCTTGAAGTGCCGAAATCGCCAATTCAGCCGGTAGCTTGCTGATACTTCTGTAGGGAATTGAATAACAGTACATGACGAGCAGCTTCATCCAGGTATTATGTACATGTTCTTCTTTTACATATTCCGAGAATGACTGGTCATGAAAATGTGAAGAGCGATTGATGAACGTTCTTAACCAGACCCAGGTGGCGGAGATGTAGACGGCACCTAATTTCAATATCTCCAACAAGGCTGACAGACCACCAGTGTTCCAGGCGATCATCGACCGGGAAAGGTAACGTTTGCCATCGCGCTTTAAGATAGCGGTGCCTATTTCCATGGATTCCAATTCCACGCCAAGTTCATCCATCAGTTCGATGAAGTTGGTAAACCTGGAGGAAAACTCCACCACACCGCCCTCCAGCACAATACCTGAATCAAGACTATCAACCTCAACATTTCTGTTGATAGTGCGGATATGTCCACCCAGCATGGGTTGCTTTTCGTAGACTGTAACCCCGTGACCGTTCTTACTCAGATAATAGGCGGCTGCCATGCCGCTTGCGCCACCCCCGATGACCGCTATCTTCATGACAAGGTACTCATCTAAAACACCTTGTCATCTGTCAGGGTCTGATAAAGCTTCGCGCCGGTCCAGAAAGTACCTGCAAATCCCGGATACCCGCTCGATGCATTACAGAAATGGAAGTTTTCGAGTGAAGACTGATGAGTCAGCCTGCCGAGACCGAAATACGCCGGTGTCATGGATGATCCGTAGGAATTACCCCTGGGACACCAGCAATAATCCTCATTGGTTGTCGGACTGCCGGTTATCTTGAAGGCAATGTGCGCTCTGAAATCAGGTACATAATTCGCTTCAATCTGATCAAGCATGGCATTCAGAATTTCCTTTTTCTTTCTCTTATATGCCTTCCCATCGGTTTCTTTCAGTTGCTTAAAATAATCATAGTCAGCGATGGTCAGCAGCTCAACTATCTGCTGTCCCTGAGGTCTGTCCGAGATGTCATCTGTGAGAAATCCCGGAGTTGAGATCGCAAAACTGGGCTCAGAATAATCGTGATGCACGTACATCTTGTTGATTGCGGCATTCAGATCGCTGCTACTGGCATGAAAAATATTCCATCTGCCGAATCCATATTCTTCCAGATCAATATCCTTTACCGTGCAATACGCGATGAAATTTGAATACGAATATGGATAATCCAATCGTTTACGAATCCCGGATGAAAACTTCTCCAAACCGATGATTCCTGCTGCTTTTTGAGGATCCATATTGCAGATTGTATGACTGCCTTCATAACGAATACTTTCTCCCGTTTGCAGATCACAAGCCTCAACACCCACTACTCTGTTCCCTGCAAGCACGAATTTATCTACCTGTTGCCCGTACATAATCTCACCATCGGCAGACTTTATCGTGGTTACTAAAGAGTCAACGACATGTTCAAAGTGTTTCGTGGGGTACCAGGCTCCCTCCTGATAGCCTGTAAAAAGCAGAACCCATGAGTAGAACGCGAGTTGATCGGGCGGCAGCATAAAGTCCGGCCACTGCAATGCCAATAAGGTCTGTGCTTCAAGCGGCAGGCCATGCCGATCAAATACATCTTGCAGGGTGCAGTTGAGGTTTCTCAGCGAACTTAAGGTATCACCAACATGACCAAACACCTCCTTGAAGGGTTGATGTGATGACAGTACACCAAGACCAGAAGCGGTACGCTCAACCTCTCTAAGGAAGCCCGCAATCTGTTTCATGTGGCCAGGAAAAAGCTGACACAGCCGATCACTTAGCTGCTGGCTGTCAGCAGGGATATCCAGTGCATAGCCCGGCATCCGCATATGATCAAAACCATTGCGGTCAAACGGTTCAAAAGTGACGTCTTTTTCGAGTTCAAGTTTGCGAAGGATCCTGTTGACAGTCTGCCCTTCACCACAATTCCAGACGTAGTGCAGTTGCGCGTTGAACCTGTGGTACTTTCCCATACTGAAAGTGTGGCCGAAGCCTCCTGGATACTCATGTGCCTCAAGTATCAAGACTTGCTTACCTGCTTTGGCCATTAATGCGCCAAATACCAAAGCCGATAATCCGCTGCCAACAATCAGGTAGTCTGTCCCCATCACAATCCCCATTATACAGATCAAATCAACGGCTTCTTCAACTGATAGCTTGAACTACCTTTCACTATGTTCGGATTATCAAACTCAGATTTCAATCAACTTTCAACGCGGCACCCGCACCAGATACCGATTATCCTTCTGAACAGAGTCCGGATGGCCTGTCGTCAGCATTTCACCATGTCGGCAAGTACCCTTCCCATCCCGGGTTCTCTATGCAAGTGTAAAGAATATTGCCTGCCATTTTTCCGGCGTTGATACAGATTCACCAGAGTGGCCGATAAATTCGGCGGATCACATCAACTGATTGACCACATCCTGTAGCTGCTTACGCCTGCCTTTCAACCCATCCCTGTGCTCCACTCGTTCAGACAGCTTCGCGGCTCCTGCCTTCGCACGCTGCAGAACTATGTGAAAAGAGAATGCAAAAAGAGAAACCCGGGCTCTACACTCGCGACCATGTTAAGCAAAGGATTATTAGCAGCAACTTGTTCTTTAAGTCACTGCCATTCGGGTCAGACGGGAATCTCACCCTTCAGACTGATTCGGTGTAGCAATCGCTTCTGACCATGATAGTCGTTAAGGGGATAATGCTGACAGGCCATATTGTCCCAAAAAGCCAGACTGCCTTTCTGCCACTTGAATCTGCAACAGAATTCAGAACGAACCTGAAGCTGAAATAAATACTCCAACAGGCCTTCACTCTCTGCCACTGTCATGTTTTCAAATCTGGTGGTATGAGCCCGATCAACAAAAAGCAGTTTTCGACCCGTGTCAGGATGCGTTCGAACAACCGGATGTACCGCCCGAAGCTTCTGTTTTGCCGGGTCCGGATTCCGATGCACTCTTGTATCTGCTATCTCCGGTTTCCCGGCTTCATTAACAGCCTTCAAATCAGCAAGAAGATTTTTCATACCGTCAGACAGCGCATCATAAGCTGCATACATGTTGGCAAAAAGGGTATCGCCTCCTACCGCTGGAAGTTCTCTGGCATATAGTAAAGCGGCCCTGGGCGGCATCTGCAGGTAGGCTGTGTCCGAATGCCATACCCCGCCAAAGTTAACCAACTCATCAGGCAGTTTCAATATCGGCACTATCTCAGGACACTCGTCTAATCCCTTGACCAGAGGATAGGGTTCCGGTGTACCAAACTGCTCAGCACATTGCTTATGCTGGAGAGTTGTCAATTCCTGATCACGAAAGAACAATACCAGATACTCATTGAGTGCGAGTTCAAGCTCGCTGATAACGGCTTTCGGCAGAGGTGTCGAAAGATCCAGAGATGAGATTTCCGCACCGATGCAGGGTGACGCGGGGATGATCTCAAAATGTTTGTATTCATTCACTTTCGTATCACCATCCTGGTTAGCAATTACTGCCTGCAACGGTCCACAATATCGTCACGAAACATAAATGGCCAGCAGACATCTTATTCCAGCTTATTCCAGCAGCTGACCAATTTGACCAGCATAATACATCTGCTTTTCAGGTGTCATGCTGTATATCGGTGGAACAATACACATGGAATCGGCAACCCCCCATATTGGTTCCAGACGCTCTCGTACCTTGTCAACGTCACCAATGGCGACAAAACACCTCACCATCTCATCGGGAACCTCATCTACCACCGACATGAAATCAGCTCTCTGCACACCCTTCTGACAGGCCTGAGCTTCTTTTTTGAATCCGTGAGCCTCGAAGAAGGACTCGTATTGCTTTATTCCGGCATAAAAGGCAACCGTCGGTCGAGCATCATCCAGTGCTTCTTTTTCATTGGGGTTCACTGCTACCCAGGGCCAGATATTGACTTCAATATCTTTTCGATCTCGACCTGATTTTTCCAACTGATCCAGGATGACCGGTGCCATCTCTTCAGTCGTCCATTCAACAGACCACATGGGATGTCCGATTACGCCATCACCAATTTCTACCGCAAGTCTTGTTAACTTCTCTCTCAAGGCTGCGATCCAGATTGGGATCACTTCCCTGACTGGTGGTTCGCCTCGTGATATCTCTGCAAAATCAGCTGAAAAATACTCGCCATGAAAGGGTTCAAGGTGTGTGTGGGCATTGGCGACAATATGTCGCACCGCGGCCACGGTCTCTCTTAAATGCGTGAGTGGTTTTATATGCGGCGCACCGAATACGCCGCTCGTCCAGGCAGAAACCGAGGAGCCTAAACCGAGTATGAATCTGCCACTGGACACGCGATCCATATCCAGCGCTGCCATTGCAGTTTCTGTTGGGCTTCTGGCTGCGGCGATCGCAATCCCGGTCGCAAGCTTAATACGCTGGGTTGCTGTTGCTGCTGCTGCCAATGGGATAAAAGGTGGTCCATAAACCTGAGCAGCAAACAATCCTTCCATTCCCTGCTCCTCGGACTGATTGGCGAGCATGCTGATGATCGATGCATCCATTGCAGCCACTATTCCCCAGAACCGACGGGGTTCACCTACCGCATTCGTTGCCATTTACACTCTCCTTCTTCAAAGTAATCAGATACCGGCAGATCTCACTCCTCCCAGGATACGACGCCATTGCGTTCCTGTTTTGCGGCAATATGAAATACGGCCCATGCACCACATCGGCTACAGTCAACATCATTGCCATAGCAGCAGAAAGGGGTCGTGAAATGATCACCTTCAAGATACAGCGGTAGAATGTTTGCTCTGGCTAGGCAAGCATTGGTCACTCGTTCGGCATAAGGCGATAACATCAGTTCGAGACTTCGACCTGTGTTTCGGACAAATCCAGGATATTTCTCCTTAAGTGACATCACGATTCTTACCGCTTCCTCACGTTCCTCGTTGGTCTGCCAGGCATCGGGGCTGCTCTCTCCTCCGGCAGTAGGCACAAGGAATGAAAATGTCATCCAGCGCACCGGCGTCTCCATCAATTGGATCACCAATTCTTCAAGCATGTGCTGATTAAACTTGGTGACGACACTCTGGACCTGAAAAGGTGACTTAAAGCCCTCCGGTAAACCTTCAAGGTTTTTGATTACCTTCCGGAAAACTCCCTCTCCTCGAATTGAGTCGTTGTATTCCTCTGGCCCGTCCAGACTAATCACATACAAAAGGTCAGGACCAAAATCGATCAACGGCACCGTCCCGTTTGTTGTAATGGTATTACTTTTGAATAGCTTAATACCTTTCCTCAACAATTTGTTGCGAAGCATCGGCTCACCACCCATCCACATCATGGATTTTATGCCGTGCCTGTCTCTCAGCTCTTTAAGGGTCAGCAACATGGCGTCATCAGCCATTTCATCTCGAATCGAAAGCGGTACTTCATTCGGGTTGCCTTCTCTGAAGATGAAACAATGCCGACAACTCAGGTTACAGTGGTTGGTAACGTTCACCATCGCGGACGGATAGCGCTCGGAATCCTTGTAAAAACCTTCTAACTTGGCGTTTGGCATAATCGGGTACCTTAACGACGTCTATGGCCTCATAGTAACCTCTGTAAAAGAATCAAAAAAGCCTGAATCCTGGTGACCAACGATCATTCCTGCGACCCTGGGGAGAAACGGGAATAGGAAAATGTGAAGTCAATAAATATCCGTGACTTATGCGGCTGGTTCAACCAGCCAGCTATTGCTATGGTCCAACACTTGTCAAACGGGAGTGTTGTCATGGGAAGTTTTTTTGATCTAAGTGGTCGGGTCGCTCTTATAACAGGCGGCAACGGCGGAATCGGGCTCGGGATGGCCGAAGGCCTGGCGAAACATGGCTGCGACATCTGTATCTGGGGCACCAATGTTGAAAAGAACGCCGCGGCACAAGAGGTGCTCAACACATACGGCACAAAGGTTACCGCACAGAAATGTGATGTATCAAACCCGCAGGAGGTCGAAGATGCCTTCACTGAAACTCTCAAGAAACATGGCAGGGTCGATGGCTGTTTTGCCAATGCCGGTATTGGTTCTCGCGGTACACAGTTCGATCAGATGGAGAGGGAGGAATGGGATCGAATTATTGGTGTCAATCTGGACGGTGTCTACTACACCTTTAAAGCGGCGGCAAGACATATGCGTGAACGTGCCCAGGATGGCGATGCATTTGGCAGACTGGTAGGCACTGCAAGTCTGGCTGCGATCTCAGGTCAACCTAGAGGCGAGCACTATGCCGCCACCAAGGGTGGGATGATTTCCATGGTGAAAGCACTGGCCGTTGAATACGCCAGGTACGGCGTCACCGCACATTCCATACTACCTGGCTGGATCGAAACCGCGATGACCGAGGGATCTTTCAGCTGGGATAAGTTCGTCGACAACGTTATGCCTCGCATACCAATGCGTCGGTGGGGGCAGCCAGAAGATTTCGCTGCGGTTGCGGTCTATATCATGAGCGAAGCCAGCGGCTACCATACCAGTGAGAACTTTCTCATCGACGGAGGATATTCAATCTTTTAGCTAGCTGGTCGTCGCCAGTAGTGTGTGGCACTGACTTCACGGAGCTGACTACACACATATAAATGTTCCTAAATGTTTCTCGTGATACGACTGAAACAGCCGGACTCGCAGTACCATTCCGACGCCAAAGTCGCTAGAGTGAGGCCAAAATATGAATCTTCAGGAGTGATCCATGACTCAAACTTTTCGATTTTTAACCTGTGCCGGCACGCTTTTACTGATGTTGGGGTGCTCGCCCGCTCCTTCCGAACAGAAGCAGTCGGCAGAACCTGAAAAAACAGCAGTCAGGACCGAGCAATCTGTTCCATCCGATCCCTTGCGCAATGCTTATTTCGGCGATCTGCACGTACATACTGAATTCTCATTCGACGCTTTCCTTTTTGGTACCAGACGTACACCCGACGACGCTTATGAGTTTGCAAAAGGTGGTGCTATTGAACATGTATCCGGTTTCCAGATGCAGATGAAAAAACCACTGGATTTTCTGGCGGTTTCCGATCATGGGTTTCTCCTCGGCATGATGAAGACCATCGCTGAACCAGGTAACAAATACAGCAATCATGAGATCGCTGATGCTGTTCGCGGGGCGACGGATCCAGCAGGTTCCGGCGCCGCATTTGCGTCAATACTCGGTTACCTGGGCGCCCTGGCAACTGAAGGGCGAGAGAATGATCTGGATGACCGTGCTGTTATGCGCAGTGCCTGGGAGAAGATTGCTGAATCGGCGGAACGTCACAACGACCCGGGGAAATTCACCGCATTTATCGGTTATGAATACACGAGTTCTGGTCCTGAATTCGAAAACCTGCATCGTAATGTGATCTTCCGCGGCAGTGCTCATCCGGAGGAGCCATTCAGCCGCTTTGATTCGCTGAATCCCGAAGATCTATGGGCATGGATGGACAAGGTCAGGAATCAGGGTATGGAGGTCCTTGCGATTCCCCATAACTCAAATGGATCAAATGGCTGGATGTTTCAGACAACCAAATTCGCAGGCGACCCCATTGACGCCGCCTATGCTGAACAGCGCATGCGCAACGAGCCACTGGTTGAGAATACCCAGGTGAAAGGCACGTCTGATACCCATCCACTACTCTCTCCCAACGATGAATGGGCAAATTTCGAGATTATGCCACGACGTATCGCCAGCACCTTATCTTCACGACCTCAGGGAAGTTATACACGGGAGGCTTATCTGAATGGCCTGCAAATGGAAGAACAGAGAGGAATCAATCCATATCGGTTCGGCGTGATTGGCTCATCCGATACACACAACGCGGCAGGTTCTTTTGAAGAGGACAATTACTGGAGCAAAACCGGTCTACTCGATATTAATCCTGTTCAGCGCGGCTCGGTACCATTGCCAGACTCGAGCGACGGCGATCCTCAGTACGCTGATCCTGCCTCCCAGCACTGGGGCGCATCGGGTCTGGCTGGCGTTTGGGCTGAATCGAATACCCGTGACGCCATTTTTGATGCGTTCAGACGCAAGGAGACGTTCAGCACCAGCGGGCCTCATATCAAGGTCAGGTTTTTTGCTGGTTACGATATCAATGAAGAAATCGTATCGGCAAAGAACGCCATTGAGCTTGCTTACCAGAATGGCGTGCCCATGGGTGCAGATCTGGCGAAAAAAGGTGATGCATCACCCGGTTTCTTTCTCTGGGCAACGCGCGACACCGACAGCGTCGCATTGCAGCGATTACAGATCATCAAAGGCTGGATCGAAGATGGAAAACCTAAGGAAGCCGTCATCGACGTGGCCTGCTCTGACGGCGGAGAAGTGAATCCTGAAACCCGGCGCTGCCCTGACAATGGTGCCAGGGTCGATTTAACCACTTGTGCCGCATCTGAGGACAAGGGATCAGCTCAAATGATGACATTCTGGGAAGATAAGAATTTTGACCCTGAACAGCGGGCATTCTACTACGTGCGGGTATTGGAGAATCCCAAGTGCCGCTGGTCGACCTGGGATGCGATTCGTGCAGGCGTTGCACCAAGGCCGGACATGCATGCCACGATCCAGGATCGAGCCTGGTCATCGCCGATCTGGTATCAGCCATAGTCAGATAGCCTGATCTCTCAAGGTGTCGTGAAACACTGCTAACGACACCTTGATAGCGGTCCAGCCTGTCACTGTTCCATCCGGATTAAATCCGGTATACCGACTTTATGTAGGATTAGATTTGCTTCATTTCACCGGGCGGCTGAGCGCCCTTAACCATCACAACTACTTCGTTTTCTGGTCAGGATCCTTTGCATCTGTGGGTGCAACCCAGTTGCAGATTATGGCTCAGGGCTGGCTGTTATTCGAACTCACGGAATCAACGATAGCCCTTGGCTACCTGGGCGCAGCTGCATCAATTCCGGCGATTATCATGACACTCTATGGTGGGGCAATTGCTGACCGTTTGAATAAGAAGCATGTGCTGATGGCTACATCATTGGCGGTCGCTGCCCTGCTTATCTCTCTAGCTGTTCTGGATGCCTCTGCTCTGGTCAGGCCCTGGCATGTGATACTCGTCGCTGGATTGATTTCATTCACATCCGGATTTGACTGGCCCACGCGACAGGCTATCCTTCCTGCGCTCATCGATCGCCAGGACATGATGAGTGCCGTGGCACTAAATTCCATTATCTGGCAAAGCTGTCGGATGGTGATGCCTGCTATTGGTGGAATCATCATTGCTCTGGTAGATACATGGTTGGTTTTTTTGCTCTGCTCAATTGGATTCCTGATCATGTTCGCTGTTATTGCAGGGCTCAAAGTGAGTTTACCGGCACTCGCAATATCGAATTCAGCAACACACCAGGTCAAGGAAGGTCTGCTCTTTATCCTTCACAACAGAATTTTCCTGCTGCTCATCTCTCTTTCGTACGCTGCAATGTTTTTCGGCATGGCCCATATTCAACTTATGCCAGCCTTCACTGCACTGTTAGAGACTAACGAGCAAGGATATGGCTTTCTCATTTCCGCAACTGGTATCGGATCAGTATTAGGAACCATTATTGTTGGTAACTTTCAGCATTCGAAACAACTGGGAGCTATCATATTAGCGTCAACAGCTACTTCTGGAATCATGATCTACATGTTTGCCCTGGTTACCGCTTTCGCAACCGAACTATCTATTGCCTTCGAGCTTGCCGTTTTATTCGCGACCCTCGCATCCATGTTTGCCTCGATGTTCCTGATCAGCACGATGACTGTCCTGCAACTCAGGGTGCCGGATGAACTAAGAGGCAGAGTGATGGGATTTCATGGCATTACTTTCAGCCTGATGGCACTGGGTGGCTTACTGGCCGGCTGGATCGCAAGTTTCAGCTCAGCCCCAGTTGCGGTTGCTACAGGAATAACTGTTTATCTGGCAATTATCATCTGGGTCGCAATCAGTCAGCGTGAAATTCGAAGCATCTCTGCACAAACGCCAGCCTAAGTCAGGTCGGATCAGAATAGCACTTCCTCCCTGGACTCCAATCACAAGTGGATGGCGAGTCTTAATCATAGGGCGGGCAAAGGGAGAGGTTGCCCTTTCTGTGCGAAATCGAAAATAGGACGGCATGTTTCGCAGGGTCAACAGTAATCAAACCCACATATCCTGGCTGTAGGAGGCAGATACACTTCAGGGTACTTTCCGAGGGCAGGGACCATTAACGCCCTATTCCGAGAAATCTGCAAGTAAGATTTGATGGCTACAGTGCTAGTGGTCCCATATGGGCTGACGACTTACACTTTAACGATGCATCGGAAAGCGCCACTGCGTAGCTTGGGATAAAGAGTAACAGGAAGCCATCGGGTACTGATGCGGTAAACCTTCGTTCAGGTCTCCCACCGTATCATGTCACGACCGGGAGGTATGGCCATCAGTTCCAGAAGGGTGTTATGGCCGTCCTCTCGCGTGTCGAAATAACCGGCTTGCCCACTTCCCGAGAAAGGGGGCTTCGAACCAAACACAAGCCGGATGCCTCGGTTCTCGACCAGGTCGACATACTCCTTTTCATAATCGTCAATGATGTAGGCGAGGTGGTTAATGCCCTCACCCCGGGTATCCAGAAACTCCTGCTGAACAGTCGCGCCCCTGATGGGCTGCCAGAGTTCTATATTCAGAGAACCAACACGAAGAAACTTTCCCAGAAGCTTGGCACTCTTGCCTTCGGCCGTAAGAAGCGTTGAGACTTTCTCAACCTGGCCCATAGACTGATAATACTCAACTGACTTGTCCAGATCCCTGACTACCATTCCTATGTGATGAAGTATCCAATCTTTTTTCATTCTGCTTCCCCTTAAATACAGTTGCTTACAGTTATTCGCTTCCATGCCCGGGCGTGCCGGTTGACGAGCATAGGAAGAATTAACCACGTTTCAGCGTTGTTTACCATGTATCTCTCTGTCCAGTACCGCACGGTTTTTGCTGAATTGGATAAATTTTCGGCCCAAGCTCGATTACTTATCACCTGGCGTTCGGTCCCAATGCCGGGCGCAAGGCACTATGCTCAGGCGTGGGGTTTGAGACCCTAATGGAAGGTAATGAGTCCTTTGATTCTCTATTTGAGGACAAGGTGGAAATGCTGCGGCTTGTATCTGAGTAGACGACTCCGGCAAACTCTCGAGAGGCCGCCCAATCAAGGAAATGGTCCAACAGCGCGAGTCCAATTCCCCGGCCCTGATAGTCGGGGCTGCGTTCCTCACCGGCCGATAGCTGGCCCACGTGGTAGCAGAAGACGTTTACACTCGCCTCGGGAAGCTTGGGAGCATGCTCACCGAAGTCACCCCAGTAATCGGGTTGCCAGATGCCTTTGGCAGACCGACACATCGGGTCGTAGCGACGGAACTGGAGTTGCGCCACGTGCTGTTCGCCATCGAATGCCAGCATGGCGGCGCCACCCAGATCCTCGATTCGCCCGAGCAGCGCTTCGCGACTCCCGTGGCAGTCTTCCGGCACCGGCCCGACATCGCTCGCGACCATGGGTCGATATCGAATGTCCCCAATCGACTTGGTCATGTCTGCAACGGTATAAGATTTTTCAGGTCAATTACCGCGCCAGTTACGTTCATTTGATCTCTTCCTTACATGCCAGTGTATCCCTCCCTCCCAAATATGAACCATTCCTTACAGAAGGAGATTGATACGAACACGTTGACAGATCAGCAAGCGGCTGTGGACGCAGTACCCCTAGAGGAAATCGACGTGAGTCGGCCTGAGCTTTTTCAAAACGATGCGTGGCGCCCGTGGTTTGCGCGGCTGAGGAGCGAGGCACGCTCTACGCTGGACATCGCCTCAGTGCCTCAGTCGGCGCAGACTTCAAGCACATCCTCCAGCGAAGCACTGTACATCCAGGCCAGATTCGTCGAAGGCAGAAAGGCGGAGTCATGGCCGCCGAAATAGACAGAGTCATCGAACGGCGACAGTTCTATCGCTCTGATCGAGTCTCGCGGGTCGTCTTCCCCATTGTGCCGACCTCTCACTTCGCGCAGGGTGTAGGAACCATCCCGATGTCGTATGAAGTAGACCCCACCCATGTAGTGGCCGGAGGTGCCTGCCTCGTTCTGTGCCCAGGTGGGGTACTCATTACCGCCGATGACGTTGAGACAGCCGCCGAGGTGCTCCAGGTTGCCGGTCGCAGGGTTGGTCACGGGGAGGAAGTAGCTGTAGGTGCACAGACTGAAGTAGACCGGTACTTCGAGGTACGCCGACAGCAGGTCGCCGATATCTGTCTCTGCGGTTCTCGTGTAACCCACTCCGTCCGGGTCCAGCCGCCAGATGATCCCGGTTGAGCGATGATCAGGTACCCAGCTGAATAGAATGGACTCTCCCGCCCCGACAGGATTGTCGATCGTGGTCATACCGCGGTAGGTTCCCTGGGGTGGCTCAAGGTTCTCATCGGCCACCAGGTCTCCCATGTCATGCACCATCGCGTATGTTGGGGCCGCCCCATCGACCCGGTGCCAGATCTGATTGCCGCCGCCGACCACCACGATGTCGTTAGCGATAGCCATGCCCATGGCACGAGAGTTGAAGTTAACCGGTATCAGCGGATCCCAACTGATCTGACCCGGCTCATCGGCGTCATATCGTCCCTCGAGCATGCCCTGCGTACCCACGGTCAGCAGAATCAGCTCTTCGCCAGTCACCGTGTCCTGATGCACCACGACCTGTCTGACCGAGATGTCGTGGGTATCAGCAGGTGTGATGCCGGAATGTGGCGTCGTCTTGGTCCAGTTGCCGGTCGAATCATCCCGGGTCCAGACATCAATGTGATAGTTGCCGCTTTCCAGGCGGTAGGTCGACGCGAGCAGTAGATTCACGCCAGCACTGTCGAAAGTGACGGACTGGAGTACTTCAGGCCTCAGCACGCCCTGTCCAAGATCGTAGTCCTCGCGCCACTCTTCCGCTTCTGTTGACTTGACCAGAATCTGCCCCCACTGATCGCCCGTGCCATACCACGGATTGTTCTCGTCGAACCAGTAGGTATTGGTTGCGAACAGATCGGAACCATGTCGCACAATGCGGAAGATCTCCGAGCCGCCGACGAACTCACCGTTCACGTCGGTGAACGGTGCATCGTATTGCTCCTTCCACTGGTGGTCGACGCATTGTGGCACGTCGCCTGTGACGACCACATTGTCCATCCAGAACAGCTCGCTGCCGCCCACTCCGTCGGCTTCGACGCTGAACCTGAGCGTAAAATCCGGGTGACCGGACGCGTCTTCAGGCAATTCGAAACTGACACCCGCGAACTCCGTTGCGGTGCTTTCCTCAATGAGATGCCAGGGCGCACTGCCGTCCGCAGACCATTCGGCAACAAATCGTTCGCCATCCTCGAAGGCACCATCAAGGTTTGGGAGTCGACCATACGACAAGCGGATATTCGAGTAGCCTGTTGTGTTGAAAGAGGTCTGGAGATGGCTGGGCGTGGCAGCGCCCAGACAGTAGGCGCCCAGGTTGACACCTGAGTTGTCGGCAGATGTGGTACAGGAACCCTGCATAGTCCACCGCTCGAGGGTCGGACCATTGATGTTGCCCGGCCGGAACTTGTCGACGAAAAGCGGTACGGCGCCCATTCCGTCCCCATCAACATCAGAATCCAGACGCGCCTCGACAAATTCCACTATTTCGTTTGGGTGCGTTCGACTCGACGCGTCAGTAGTCGCGCCTTCGGTCAACGTCGATCCTCGAAATCCAAATAGGTAACGGAGAAACAACAACCCGTCGGTCAACGCTTCCTGACGGTTATCCCCATCGATATCAAACTCGTTGAGATTGGTAAGGAGATATGACTCTATTTCTGCCGAATCCAACCGCGTCGCATCGCTCGATGTCGCCCCATTCGTCAACGTTGAGCCGGAAAAACCGAACAGGTACCGAAGTATGAGCAACCCATCCGTGAGTGCATCGGTTCGTCCATCGAGATCAATGTCGAAGTGGAAGCAACCGGAACAAAGAGCGGAACTTCCTGAATCATTTTGAACTCGCGTAGGACCCCTGTCGGCAGAATCAATTCGCTGCCCGTCTACGACTGGACGAACTCGTAAGGAACTACGCAAGACTCCGCGCTCCGAGTTTGGAACGAGCGAAGATCTCGTTCGAATCGTCGGAGTTACGGTTCGATCAATGGTCGTAACATCGACACGAGGCTCAACGGGAAATTCCGGTTTGTGTCCGTCACAAACCTCACGCCCAATGCCAAATGAACACAAGTCCAGCGTCGGTATCCTCGGCTGGTTGTTGTCGGGATTACCTGAAATAGCACAAAGTAAGAAACCTACCAATGCACTACTTTGACGAAATCGGTGGTTGCCGATCATCCGACGAACGCTATCAAAAGTTGGCAACGACTTACCCCGGTCAGCTGCGAGTATAGGAACCATTAACGCCCTATTCTGAGAAATCTGCAAATAAGATTTGATGGCTACTTGCGAATTCTGGATATTATGATCCGAGGGTCACTACTTCTAGGGCGCGAACGGCCGGTATACGCATCAAAGTGCGTGGTTAGACTGGGGGCATCTAGGTAAAAGCCAGGAATAGGTGTCTTTTAATCTGTATCTTTCAAGGTTTCTAAACTATTCTCCAAGTGTTCAACATCACAATAATAGGAGAAAAAACGTTGAAAATTCGATTATTACTAGTTCTGGTGTTAAGCGCATTTGGATTTAAGGCGTTTGGCAACGATCATGTTCAGGCTGGGCCATTTTATGCGTTTTACCATATCCAAAGTACAAACCCCGCAGCGTTAGTTGCTGCTATGGACAAATTTTGGGCATCGGACTGTGGTAAAAAATATCCTGCGGATGTCGCTCTGTCTGAAGAAGTCTTTAATGGAGGCAATACTTCGACTCACTTCATCATAAACACCTTTCAAAATTCGGATGACCAGGCGAAAGCCGCTGAAATTATGCGTTCTTGTCCAGATGCCTTGGCCTTTCTTGAAGAGCTTTATGGTTCTGGCGTTCAGGCCATAAATCAATACATGGGCCCCGCAGCTGTTGACGAAAACGATTGGACGCAGGATTCAACGTTTTCGAAGTTTGACATTATCGTAGAGCCACAGAATCAGGCTGCTTATGCTGCGGCTTACTCGGAAATGATGGAGAAAGTGTCCAAGGATGTGGATCTGCGTTCATATGGGCTGGGTTCAATTTACTTTGGAAGAGATAAATTTACTCATTGGGTTTGGACCGGCGGAAGATCCATACCCGAACTTAGTTCAATAAGCGAAAAGTTGCTCGCTCATCCTGCTTTTGCAGAATTCAATAGCAAAGTAGGCGGTATGCGTACCATTGTAAACACTACTCAAGTCCAGATACTAAAAGGTTATATACGCCAGTAACATGAACGACAGTGTAGCCCGTCAGCACTAACTGGACAAAAGTACGACTTTGAATAAGAGAGAGTTTTTGCTCATTGTTAACCCCAAGAGGAATGACAATGAACGAGAAAACACCTTACGCTAAAGACAGTGTAGAG
>Ga0066838_10000240_pt1 | contig 19485 bp, 18 predicted proteins | sample ETNtaG_26_FD_66727 | JGI IMG/M metagenome (GOLD analysis project Ga0066838, IMG submission 66727) | Marine microbial and viral communities from oxygen minimum zone, Eastern Pacific Ocean - ETNP201302SV89 | ecosystem: Environmental > Aquatic > Marine > Oceanic | place: Pacific Ocean: Eastern...
TTGGTCAGCCCCTTGTTTTATTTGTGAGAATATAGTCCCACTTTTTGAGTGACTATTCAGAAGTTTGTATGCCTCGAGGCCTTGGTTATCCCTTAGTTAGTGGAGAGTAACCACTCAGCCATCTACTTGGCGTAGTGTTTTCAAAGGTTTGTTCTTCAATACGTCCAGGCTCGAAATGACTCCGGTAAGGGTAGTCAGGGCGATGGAAAGTACCAGCGTCCACAGCATCACTTCGGGTCTGGGGTGCCAGGGTGCTTTGACAAGGTATTCCATTACCGCCCAGGATAAGCCTGAAGACAAGCTCACTCCGACCACGCTTGCCAATACGCCGACCGTTGCGTACTCGACACCTAGAATTCCCGCTACTTTATTCCGCTTTGCTCCCAGGATTTTGAGCACGGCTGATTCTTTCAGCCGTCGGTACTTGGTCGAAGCGATGGAACCGGAAAGAATGATGAGTCCGGCTATGATCGTGAAGCCCGACATAAAATCAACAAGGGTTTTCAGTTTTTCAATCACGCTCTCAATGGTGTCTACTATGTCGCGGGTCGACAGGGCAGTGATGTTGGGTAACGCGTTAACCATGGCGTGTTGAAGTTCCAATTCCTTGGTTTCGGGAACGTGGACGGTGGAGACATAGGTGACGGGCGCTCCTTTTAAGGCTCCGGTTGAAAAGATCATGTAAAAATTGGTCCGCATATTACGCCAGTTGACCTTGCGAATACTTGTCACAGGTGCGGTGACTTTGATTCCCTGAATGTCCATCGTGAGTTGAGAACCAATTTTCGCGCCGAATCGCCTGGCCGCGTCTTCTTCAAGGGAAATTTGCGGAATGGAAGCGTTGTCTTTTTTCCACCAAGTTCCCTGAACGATTACATTATCCTTCGGCAGTTCACCTCCATCCATGTGAGTGGTTACAAAGTCGCGGTTGATGAACCATTCTTCTTTACGCTGGTTTTTGTACTGCCAGTTTTTGGCAAGTCGCCCATCAATGTCATAAAACTTTGAGCGTACCAGCGGGGTCAGAGTCATCTCGGCTCCCGGAACGACACGGTCCAGAGTTTTGATGAACGTCTCGGTTTGATCCGTTTGAATGTCGATAAAAAAATAGTTGGGCGGATTGATCTCCGTATTTTCCTTGAGCATGGTGATCATATCCATTTGCACCAGCCGGACTGTTAAGACCAGCATGATTCCCATGCCGAGGCAGGTAATGATGGAACGTGTCTGGTTGTTGGGGCGATGTAAATTGGCAAGTCCGTAACGACGCATCATCTGTTTGGAAGGGGGAAGCTTTTGCAGGCCTTTGATCAAAAGAGCCGCCAAACCCGCCAGGAGCAGGGCTGAAATTACTAAGGCAAGGATAAATACCAGACCATGCCTGATAGACCCTGCCTGCCAGATGACGACCCCGGTCATCACAAGGAAAGAGAGCAGGCCAACGGTTCTTCGATCCCACACCGTTCCGGCTGACAGTTCTTCTTCCTCGAAGTTGCGGCGAAACAAACGCAGTGGTTTTGTTTTTACGGCACGAAGTAGCGGCCATAAACAAAACAAGAGAGCGGTGATCATTCCTAAAGCCAGCGAATGTAGAGCAGGCACCCAGTAAAATTCAGGTTCAAGGTTGAGGTTGATTAGTCCTGAAAGTTTGGCAGGTAATAAAAACTGGAGTCCGTAGCCAAGAGTTACCCCGACAACACTGCCAGACAATCCGAGTAACAGGGCTTGCAGGAAATATACTTTTACAATGGTGCGCGAAGGAGCCCCAAGGCAATTCAGTATGGCAATAGTATCCAGCTTCTGTGCCATGAAGGTGCGAACAATCACCGCGACACCTATGCCACCCATGAGTAGGGCGATGACCCCCACTGCTCCAAGATATTGCCCCATGCGTTCAATCGATTTGTTGATCGATGATTCCATATCCTTATACGTGCGAAGTTTCACCGTTTTGTCAGTGAGTCCGCGTTCGAGAAGGGCCAGAGCTTTTTCCAATTCGAATGTGTCTGGTAATTGGATTAACGTTCGGTGTTTGATACGGCTTCCTGTCTGGACAAGGTCGGCTTCCTTGAGTGTGGGGTGAGAGACGAAGACTCGGGGGCCAATACTAAAAGCCCGGGTGATGCGGTCGGGTTCCTTGATGACAGTTGCGTTGATACGGACTCGGGTTTTTCCCAGTTGAAATGAATCGCCTGTTTTAAGGTTGGTGCGTAATAGAAACGAGGGGTCAACCACCGCTCCATGATCGGACAGCATTTCACTGAGCGGGTGTGGCGGATTCAACTCAATGCTTCCGTACATGGGGTAAAACGGCGCTTTGGAGGGGACGGATTTTAATTCCACCAGCAACGATGCTTTGGTTCCATCAGGTTGCGGGAACTGGGCCATCGCGTGCAGTTCCTTGATAGACAGGAATTGAGTCCCGGGAGGTAAAACATTTTGCTGGATTTTTATATCTTCCTGATTTTGCTCCCAGCTCCCTTTGATTTCGAGGTCGGCGGCAAGCAGTCCCTTGGATTCTCCCTGGATGGCGGTGTTGATGAGGTTGGAGAAACTTTTAACCGTCATTATTGCGCCAACGCCAACAGCGATGCATAGGATGAAAAACAGGAACCGATGCCATGCGCCTCTTGACTCTGCCAGAGCCAGTGAGAACAATTGCGAGGCTGTGAGATATCCTGTCTTCATTGTAGGATGGGCATGGAATCTTCAATTATTTTTCCATCACCCATGACCAGGGTGCGCTCAGCTTTTTCGGCGATATCCGATTCATGAGTGACAAGCACGACGGTAGCCTTCTTTTTCTGATGCAAGTCAATCATCAGGCTGAGGATATGTTTGCTGTTTTTGGAGTCGAGGTTGCCAGTGGGTTCATCGGCCAGAACGATATCCGGTTCATTCACAAAAGCGCGGGCAAGACACAGTCGCTGTTGTTCCCCGCCGGAAAGCTGGGCCGGGTAGTGATGAAAGCGTTCTTTGAGTCCCACCACATCGAGGAGCTCGGCGGATTTCTTTTGTGATTCATTGGAGCCGTTGAGTTCTGCGGAAAGGACAACGTTTTCCAGCGCGGTCAATGTGGGTATGAGGTGAAAATTTTGAAAGATGAATCCGAAACGTTGGCCGCGTAGTTCTGCCAGTTCATCTTCGTTGAATTTCGTGATATTCTGGTTGTCGATTAAAATGGTTCCATCAGTGGGAGCGTCCAGTCCAGCCATCAGGCTGAGGAGAGTTGTTTTGCCACTTCCCGAAGCGCCGGTGATGGCGACCAATTGTCCGCTTGGAATGGTGAGGTTGATATCGTTGAGTATGTCGACCCGATGTCCACCGCCATAAAGAGATTTGTTCAGTCCGCTTATTTGAATCAAGATAGAGTTCCTTTGTTGTTCATGTTTGATGCAGGCTTATGAATATACGTTATGTCGCACCTACCCGCAAAAAACTTCATTTCATTATACCGTTCCTTTTCTGGATGGTGTTTTTGTTTAACCCACTTTCCTTTGCCTGGGGAGAAGGGGTCTCTCCGGTGATCCTTACTTTTGGCGACAGTCTCACCGCAGGCTTTGGCGTGTCCGATACCCAGAATTATCCGTCAAAACTTCAGGGTATTATCAGCCGGAGCGGATATCCTCATAAGGTGATCAATGGAGGCGTGACCGGTGACACCACGGCAGGAGGAGTTCGCCGTATCAACTGGCTGATGAAACACAATCCGAAAATTGTGATCCTGGAGTTGGGGGCGAATGATGGTTTGCGCGGACTTTCACTTGAGGAAATGGAGTCTAACCTGGAGCGGATAATTAATGTGTGTACAGAAGGCGGAGCAAAAATATTATTGGCAGGAATGAAGATACCGCCGAATTACGGCGAGGAGTATACCGTTGGCTTCGAGAAAATTTATACCCGCCTGGCGGAAAAGCATCAGTTGGCACTGCTTCCTTTTTTTCTGGAAGGTGTCGCCGGACTGAGAGAATTCACTCAGCCCGACGGCATTCATCCACTGGCACCAGGCTACACTATCGTAGCGCAAACAGTGTTCCAATATTTGGAACCTTTGTTGAAGAAAAAAAACTGACCTGCTTGCACTGCTCTTAGAAGTTCCCTAAAGTCCTTTTAAAAAATGTTGTCATAGACTAGAGCTAATAGATTAGGGGTGTCGACCCGCGTTTGTAGTTGCCTGATTCCCAGCCCATCCAGCCTACTTTAATACTTTAAGGACTGGAGGGCTGGGAATCAGGCAACTACAACAATCTGTTAATCTCGAATCTTACCCAAATACTCCATCAGCGCGTTATAGCAGGAGCCGCCATAGAGTGCGTTGCGGGCGGAATCGTATCCTTTCTGGTAGGACGCGCTGAGTCCGCACAGGTGGAGTAGGGTTCCTGCCTGACTGGAGATGAGAGGCGCGGCGGGTCCGGTTCCATTTTTGAGTGCAGATTCACCCCACGCGGCGAGTGTTGCCAGATCGTATTCTTCAGATTTCAAAGCTTCGTAGGTGTCCCTGATTTCGGAAGCGGTTTCTTGCGAAAACATTGTATTGATTTTGCAGGGAACTTCATCGGGTTTTTCTTTTCCTGATTCAATGAAAACGGTAGCGGGTTTATGCACGCCGTAAAGTGTGGTTCCCTCGGCTCCGTTTCCTGCCAGAGTGAGGTCAAATTTGCTCAGTTTCGCGACTTCCATCATTGATGTTTCGTAGCCGCGATGAAAGTAACTTGTGGCGAGGTAGTTGCCGCCTGTCCGCGCTTCTAAAGGCATCAGCATTTTTTCCATGGTTGAGAGTGCGGTGCGCTTGACAATTTCGATTCGCACATTCCGCAACTGTTCGAGCGATGGATGGGCTTCCTGCATATCGATGTATCCGAAACGGAATTCATTTATCAATTCGATGCGCCGTGCATGGTTTCCCTGCGACGAGACTTGATAGTGCTGTTGGAGAATGTCTTCGAAAGTGATTCCGAACTTGGGTGGAAGCGATGGCGCGGAGTGTCCGTAGGTGGGCAGTCCTATGGCGGCAAGGACAGGGATGCTGTAAAAACCGAAATAAGGAACGCGGTTGAAACCATCGAACGGGTCGGCGATTTGAAGTAGTCGGTCCAGTGGGACGGAGTGCCGGACCGTTAATTTTTCCAGAGCTCGCCAGTAGCCAATATTTTCTTGGAGAGTTTCCAGCTTCATACGCGCCGCGATTAGAAATACCGCTGAGCGCACTGTCGAGACTTCCTGGTTCAGGATGAGAGTTAAGGCATCCTCCGCTTCGGCCTCGGTCAGATTTTTGCTCATCTTGGGTCCGGTCGCTATTTTCTGAAGATAGTCCTTCATGCGATCATCGCCGGGAGTTGGGTCAGCAGGAGTTTTATTCATTTTTTACAGGGATTGTGGTTTCGTTTCTATAAATTGGAGTATCATAAAACGACCCATTAATGCAAAAAAACAAAAATGATTGAACCTGATAGCGCCCCTCAAATAAATACATTGGCTTGCAGAACTGATCCGGTTCGCGTTCTTCTGGTCTACCCGAACTCGAAGGATGTCGCCATGGCTAATCTGGGGTTCCAGCGAGTGCACACCCTGTTGAATCAGATTGATGGGGTAGAGTGCGACTATTATAGCCTTCCTGTGGGCTGGTCTCCAGATGTTCTGCAACTGGAGGCGGCTTCCATGTTGTCTCATGGATGGAATTTGCCGCTGGATCAGTTTGATGTGCTCGCGTTTTCCGTTTCGTTTGAGCCGGATTATTTGAACGTGGCTTTGATTTTAAAATATTTTGGTCTGCCTCTCGAGCGGATGGAGCGCGGTGCAACGCATCCTTTGATTCTGGCCGGAGGGTCGGCGGTTTTTATCAATCCCGAACCTTTGGCCGACTGCATGGATGCTTTCTTCATTGGTGAAGGTGAAGGACTTGCAGAACCATTTTTCAAGTTGTTTGTCGAAAACGAATGGAATGAGCCACGCGAGTTGTTAAGATCCGCCGCTGAGATTCCGGGCATTTATGTTCCTCAATTTTACCAGCAGGATTATGGTGAAGATAGCATGGTGGAGTTTAAAGCAGACTCGGGAATTTCTGAAAGAGTGGAACGGCACTGGTTGCGAGAAGGTTCCGCCGATTTGTGCACTCACTCGGTTTTGCATGATGAAGTTTCAACTTTTAAAGATATGTCACTGATGGAGGTGACTCGTGGGTGCATTTGGGCCTGCCGGTTCTGTACTGCGGGGTTTATTTATCGTCCGCCGCGTCTTCCGGATTTAAATCTGACTTATAACTCGATGGAACGTGTATTGGCAGGGCAGGGAAAATCTGTTTCGACAGTGGGCCTTGTCGGGCCATCGGTAACAGACCATCCCGAACTTTTGCCATTAGCGAAAAAAATTGTTGCGGATGGAAAGATGCTTTCATTTTCTTCCTTGAGAATGGAAACCCTGACCGATGAACTGGTTGACCTGATCCTGAAAAGCGGACAAAAAACTTTGACCGTGGCCGTGGATGGTCCGTCGGAAAGAATGCGCCGAGTAATCAATAAGGTGGCAACGGATGATGACATTGTCGAAAAATGTCGCTTCCTGACGGAGAAGGGTATTCTTCATTTAAAAATTTATTCTATTATTGGTCTGCCCGGTGAGACGGATGAGGATATTGATCATTTTATTGCTCTGGTTGAACGAGTGATGAAAGTTTATATCGCTACTTGCAGTCAGCGCGGAAACATCGGGCAGGTGACCATCAGCCTCAGTCCGCTCATTCCTAAACCAGGCACACCGTTTCAGTGGCATCCGATGGAGCCTGTGCCGAGCTTGAAAAAGAAGTTCATGAAAGCACGCAAAGCTTTGGGACGCCTTCCTCACTTGAAACTCAGTTTTAGTTCCCCCAACGAAGCATACTTGCAAACCTATCTATCCCGTGGAGACCGCAGGGTATTGTTTTTTTTCAAAACCTACCTCGCCAATGGACACGATGCAAAAAAAGCATTGATGGAGAGTCGTCCGGCGGCGGATTCATTTGTATACAGGCAATACGAACAAAATGATATTCTGCCGTGGGATGTTGTCGATCACGGGTATAAAAAAGATTTCCTGTGGAGCGATTACCAGCGCGGATTACAGGAAGGTGTTACCCCCGTTTGCGATACGGCAGTTTGCAAGATTTGCGGAATTTGCTAAGCTGTTCCCTCATTGATAAAAACACCTCTCGCCGAATAAACACAAAATTTTATTTGGAAAGATAATTTGAGATGACTTTTGATATAGAAAAGATGAATAAGCTTCCGCCGGAAGCTCGTTTTTTTGATACTAATGTCATCTGGTATTTCCCCAATCGTTGGGTCGTTCGGTGGTTGTATCCACTGCCTGTCACGCCAATACAAGTTACATTTGCCTCGCTGGTGTTCGGCCTTATCGCGGTGGGATGTTACATGGTCGAGTCGTCTGCCGGGTTGATATGGGGCGGACTGTTTCTATATGGCAAAATCTTTCTGGACAATGTTGATGGAAATCTGGCGCGTGTGAGAGGAGAGACTTCTCGAATGGGAAGGTTTCTGGATTCGTTGACAGATTTCATAATTTGTTTTCTGGTATACCTTGTTCTTGCTTCGCGACTGGTCAGTGAGACAGGTGATTCATGGTATTGGTTTCTAGGAGGTTTTGCGTTATTGAGTTGCCTGTTGCATAGTTCACATTTCGTATTCTATCTGGTCAATTACACTTCGATGGTCGGGAGCTATCTCTTCAACCGGGCAGATGAAAGTGTCAGCGAAGAAGATGAAGAAGCCCATAAGAAGGGAGAGCTTTCAACGCTGGTTTATTATTTACAGCGGGGCCATGTTTTATTATATGGATGGCAGGATAAATCGATTGAATATTTTGACAAGGTCAGCAGGCGGTTGGCGTTTGGGCGAAATTACGAGCAGTCTTCGGGGGGTGACTGGTATGCAGACAAGACGTTCCTCACCTTGATCAGTCCGCTCTGTCTGTGTACAAATAATGTGCTTGTGGCGTTGTTTTCTATCGTCGGTGAAGTTGAGCTGGGGTTTTTATATGTTGTTGTGATTGGAAATACTTATTTACTTGGGTTGCAGGTTTGGAAAATTTTGAAAGCTCGCGAAGGACCCGTGTCTCAAATATGAAGATAACTTATGGAATTTAGTTCATGCTGAAGTCGATGCCTTCGTCTTTGATCTTGTGAGAAAATTTTGTCAGCCGTATTTTTAATTCTATCAGCGACTGGAGGGTGTCTGCTCTTTTCTCCACGTTTTGTTCTTCGAGAAATTCTTGCATCTTGCTTGGTGGGAGGTCGAAGTGGTATGCAATGCGGTCGACGAGCTGGGATAGTGTGTCGCAGGTTTTCAGATCCAGCACCTGTTCAATTTTTTCTCCGTCAGGGATATTTTTTAGATATTGTTTTAGGTTTTTAATTATTTGATCTTTTATTGGAAAAGACCCATTCGTCAGGTCGCGGTCATTGATTTCCACTAGGAGTTCCACTTGAGCTTGTCGATAAAGTTTGCCTTCTATTTCATGGAGTATGTGAAATCGCTGGAGGCCGGAAAGCAGAATGTTGTATTTTCCGTCTGGTAATTGCGCGTGGTTTTCAATTTTTCCCACGCAACCGATGGCTTGAATGTCTGGAGTACCGTGATAATCTTTTTCCCACCCGGGTTTTAGTAAGACCATCCCGATATTTCTTTTTCCGTCCAACGCGTCTGCCACCATACTGCGGTATCTGGGTTCAAAAATATGGAGCGGCAAGTCTGTATTCGGGTAAAATACAGTGGTAGGCAGCGGGAATAGCGGAATAACAATTTTCTTTTCGCTTGAATTTTGATCGGGTTCCATAAAATTACCAGAATCAGAAAAAATGTGAACTGTAGTATCAGGATGTTTTGTTACCACACCACTATTTTAATGGAAAGTTTTTCAATTGTCGCAACTGTTTTGTACAATATATTAGAATGGTAAGCTGAATCGATAGCTTTTAGGGGCGGACCTTTTTTGTTTTATAGTAATTTATGTAAGAATATGGTATCTCACGCGACCGAACTTTTAGTATGTGACTTTTTTACGGAAATTTCTCAGGCTATTCCTGAATGATTGCTAAACCCGAAGATATTTGTTTAGAAATAGAATCCTCCCTTATCCAGTCGGGTCTGTATTCCAAAGGGCCTCGTGGCGAGGGTGACGTCCCCACTTGGCGTATTTCTCCCGAGCCTTATTATCTCTCCTCTGAGGAAATCAATTTTTTTAACGGACTAGGGTCTCATCTCCTGAAGTTTTATACTGTTCTCAACCGTTTTTATGCGGACAGTGCCAAGGGGAAGCTCCCATCATGGTTCGCACAATATCTGGACGCGGGAAAACCGGAAGATTTAGTGCGTTATTCCAGAATGAAACGTTTTCGTGGCGATCTGCCGGGTATCATTCGTCCTGATATTATGGTGACTGAGAGCGGATTTTCGGTGACGGAACTGGACTCTGTTCCCGGCGGATTCGGTCTGACTGCCCGGCTCATGGACTTGTATGCAGACAGCGGTGAGTCGGTAGTGGGTAGCGATGGAGGCATTCCAGACGCGTTTTATCAAATGGCTGAGTTGGTGGCTGGGGAAAAATCTTGCGTAGTTGCCATTATTGTTTCAGATGAAGCCAGCGACTACAGGGGGGAAATGTCGAATCTCGCCCATCATTTGAATGGCAGGAACTTCCCGGTATACGCATTACGGCCCCAGGAAGTGATTTTCAAGGAAGAGGGTTTATTTTTTATAAAGGATGGTGCAGAAGTCAAAATAGATGTTTTGTACCGTTTTTTTGAGTTGTTCGATTTAAAAAACATTCCCAAGGCTGAATTGATGATGTACAGCCAGAAAAAGGGAAGAGTCAAAATCACCCCGCCTTACAAACCGTATCTTGAAGAGAAGCTGGCTTTTGGACTGTTCAAGCATCCTGCCCTCACTTCATTGTGGGAAAAAGAACTGGGGCGTGAAACTTTTACGGCCTTATCTCATCTAATCCCAGACACTTGGCTTTTAGATTCGCGTGAAGTTCCTGAATATGCGGTCATTCCCGGATTAAACATTCGTGGAAAGCCCGTTCAGGATTGGAGAGAACTAATTACCCTGACTCAAAAAGAAAGGGAAATGGTAATCAAGCCTTCCGGGTTTTCGCCCTTGTCTTGGGGCAGTCGCGGTGTTGTTGTGGGGCATGATGTTTCTGGCGAGGTCTGGAAGCAGACAGTGGAAGACAGTCTGGCTCAGTTCCCCGACCAGCCGTCAATTTTACAGACGTTTCATAAGGGCCGAAGGGTCCAGACGCGGTATTGGGACAGGAACACCGAATCAATTGTGGAGATGGAGGCGCGGGTTCGCCTGACTCCGTATTACTTTGTGATAGATGGTGCGGCCCGGCTCGCGGGGATTCTCGCGACTTTGTGTCCGCATGACAAAAAGAAAATTCACGGCATGTCCGAAGCGGTTTTAATGCCTTGTGCGGTAGAAAAAAGTTAAATAAATTTGTTGAGAGAATTGAAATGGAACCCATGAAGTTGTACAACATAGATGGTTGCGGGTACTGTGGCATGGTTCGGTCGGTTTTGAAACAACTCGACCTGGAATGCGAAACAGTCGATGTGCCCTGGCCTCATCACGAACGAACAGCGGTGCATGAAATTTCAGGGCAGTATATGGTTCCGGTTCTGGTTGATGGTGAGGTGGTTTTAAGCGATGAATATGAGATCATCGATTATCTGAAAAAAACTTACCCTGTTGAATCCTAAACTCCTATTCAAAGGTAAACAATGCAAGAATGGAAAAAACACCTGAGTGACAGTGTTGTGAAGGTAGAGGATCTCCCTTTTGTCCCGGAATCGCTTGAATACCGGGAGCGATTGAAAAAGGTTGTGGATGTTTTTCCTGTTCGCATTAATTCATATTTTTTAAGTCAGATAAAAAACGAGAACGATCCGCTTTGGAAGCAGGTGGTTCCCACGCTTGAGGAATTGGACGATATAATCGACGAGGAAAGTCTTCTAGTCTCCGATCCGCTCAACGAAGAGGGAGACATGCCTGTCCCGGAACTGGTGCACAGGTATCCTGATCGCGTTTTATTGATGGTCAATAACCAATGCCCGGTCATTTGCCGTTTTTGTACGCGCAAACGGAAAATTGGTTTTCCCGGAGTGGTATCGCGGGAAACGTTGCGCCGGGGAATCGAGTATATTCATAACCATTCCGAAGTGCGCGACGTCATTCTTTCAGGAGGCGATCCACTGCTGGTTCCTGACAAGGAGCTCGACCGCATACTTGGCGAATTGAGGAGTATCCCGCACCTTGAGATCATTCGCATAGGAACGAGAGTGCCGGGGACTTTGCCGCAAAGGGTAACGCCCGAACTGTGCGATATCCTGAAAAAATATCACCCTCTTTATTTCAATATGCACTTCAATCACCCCGATGAAATAACGCCGGAGGTGGAGGGGGCCTGCAACATGCTGGCCGATACGGGAATTCCACTGGGAAGCCAGACGGTTCTTCTCAAGGGAGTGAACGATGACCCTAAAGTCATGAAGGAACTCATGCACAAGCTTCTCATGATAAGGATCAAACCTTATTATATTTACCAGGCTGATATGGCTTTGGGGACGGATCACTTTCGAACCGATGTTCAAAAGGGGCTGGAGCTCATCAGCGATTTGCAGGGGCACACCTCAGGAATGGGTGTTCCCTATTTTGTGATCGATGCTCCAGGCGGCGGCGGGAAGGTGCGTCTGTTGCCCGATACGATCGTCGAACATAACGAAAAAGAAATCATCATCAAAAACTACGAAGGTAAAGTATTCCGCTACCCCCAGCCAATTAAGAAATCCGCTAAAATGAAGGTGCTCACCACTGAAGAAACTGTCTCTGCGGAAAATATTTGCCAGATGCCAGCCTGACCAGAACCAGCCGAGTTATTTCTGCACCTTATAAAGGCTCTGGTAGTCATCCGTCCAGATGATGTCGTTTCGAATGTCGCTTGGTTCTTGTAAGTTTAACATTTGGACTACTATTCTGGAGTCGGATCACTGCAGTTGAGAAATCCGCCGTTCCCAATAAATGTCAGGAACTAGAACTGAGTTTTCTTTTTTCAGCCATATCTAAAATCAACCCTGCGAATTTATCATTTCCCCTGATTTTCCCAGCTTGAACAATTACCTCCAATTCATTGAAATGTAATGATTTAGTTGGGCTTGTCCCGGTTTTCGTTGTATATTAATTTGGGGTAGATAAATAAAATTATGTCGTTTTCTGTGTCAGCATGGGACAGATTATTTTTTGGGTTATCGATTTTTGTTGGAGCGATTTCATGTGCTTCGCCTGCGTCACAGCAAAAATCTGAAACGACCCCGCCGATGGAGAGACTGATGGTATACTATACTCAAAAAATTACACGGAGCTATTCAAAATTATCGCAAAGCGATTGACATCAACAGGAATAATCTGGAGGCTTTAAACAATCTCGCAATCGCGTATAAGGCTTCAAACTAGGTGGACAAAGCAAAGGCGGTATTAAAGCAAGCTCTCTCGTTAGACCCGGAGCACCCTGGAACAAACTACAATATGGCAGTTATGTTTGAGGCCAAGGGAAATATTCGGGCGGCGCTTCATCATTACAGGCGCTTCATTGCGTTGGGGAAAAATACTCATCCGACCTTGGCGTTTGAAGTGCAAAAACATATTCAAAAGCTGGCTCAATAAATAGTTATCATTTAAAATAGACAAAGTGGGAACCTGAAAAGACCGATGTCGCGGTTCGGGTTATATCGTCAGGGTCGGAGTGTCTCTATAAGAGGAGAGGGCAGGGTATTATGCAGGGAATGAAAAGAGCCATAAAAAAAAATATGATTGCGGGGCTTTTGGTAACTATTCCTGCCGCATTCACCTATATCATTCTTAATTTTGTTATTACGCGGGTGGACAGGATGATGGCACCGATTGTACCTAAGATAATTGGTGCTCAGGGGATGGAAATTTTAAAGGAATACCCCGTCCCGGGGATGGGATTTCTGCTTCTCATTTTATTTATTCTTCTTGTTGGTCTGATAGCGACTAACTTTTTTGGTAAGAAGTTATTTGAGTTTGGTGAGTTAATATTGCATAAAATCCCATTTGTGCGAGTTATCTATGTCAGCATAAAAAAAGTGGTGGACACGATTTCTCAGTCTCAAACCCAGACATTTGAAAAAATGGCATTGATAACTTATCCCAGGTCATCCCTCAAAACGCTGGGAATAGTCGCGTGCGATACCCAGGGCATGGTTTTGGATAAGGTGGGTGAAGAATCGGTCAATGTTTTCGTGCCGACATCACCTAACCCGACAACAGGGTTTCTTGTTATTGTGCCGATCAGGGAGGTGGATTTTCTTGAGATGACTGTTGAGGAGGGATTGAAAATGATTATTTCGTTTGGGTTGGTAGCGCCTGATTAAGGTTGGGTAATATGTATTTCAATTAGAATTAGTTGTTGGAGTTTCCTGCTTTCCCCGCCATTTTTTCGCTTCAGCTTTCGCATCAGCTTTTTGAGCGTTCGCGGCTTCTTTTTTTGCCTTATCCAGTTGTTTGTTTTTCTCCCGCTGCGCCTCTTTTGAGTACATCATCGTGCGGAAATCGTTGAGTTCTTTAATCAGGGTATGTATGGTTTCAAGAAAGGGGCTGAATTCTTCTCTTGCGGCATCTTCTCCTTTTTGAAACCCTGTGTCATAATCAGCTTTGTATCCTTCCTGTCGAGCCTGATCCTTGATTTCAACAGCTCGTGATTTTGCTTTGGTGATGACATCGGCCATCAGTTCCTTAACGCCATCCTTGGCTTTATTTGCGTTGGCCTGGTCAAAGTTTCTTGCGGTTTCTGACTGGTAGGAAAAACTTCTGTCTCGGCCACCTCCTGCCCTCTGGAGTTAGTTCATCTCAAAGGGCTGAGATCCCTTGCTATTTTCTATTTCTGGATTGTTATCGTCGACAAATGTAGTGGATTGTTTAAATTGATTAGACAAGAGCTTCTCCTCCCCCTCCTCCGATAGCAATTTTACCGCTTTCTTCCAGAGTCTTACAGACGGCAATGATTTTCTGCTGAGCTTTCTCAACGTCGCTGATCTTGGTGGGTCCCATTGAATCAAGATCTTCTTTCAGCATGAGAGAAGCACGTTCTGACATGTTGGAAAATAATTTTTCTTTCAATTCCTCACTGGCTGTTTTAAGGGATATCAGCAGGTCCTCCTGATTGACTTCTTTCAAGACCAGTTGGATACCATTGTCATCAATCTTGAGAATATCGTCATAAGTGAACCTCAGGTTACGAATTTCGTTCGCCAGGTCGGGATTGACTTCATCCAGAGAAGTGAGGATGGAAGTTTCTGTAGCACGATCCAGAGATCCCATAAGTTGGGCCGCCGACTCCACTCCGCCGAGTTTGCTTCCTGACACGGCACCCGATGTTCTGAATTCTGCCTGCAAAGCTTCGTCCAGTTCGCGAATCACGTTGGGTGCAACACGCTCCAGAGTCGCCAGCCGGTGAACGATTTCCATGCGGTTTTCTTCAGGGAGTTCCCGGATGACTTGACTCGCCACTGGAGGTTCCAGATGAGCCGCAATGATGGCCGCTGTTTGGGGATGCTCGTTAACTAAAAATGCGGCAATGGTTTTGGGTTCCAGCATGCGAACGGTTTCCAGTCCGCCGCCAATTTCTTCACCCGGTATCGAAATGTTGTTGAGAATTTCGGTTGCCTTGGCAGGGTCCAATGCTTTCATCAAAGTGGTTTTAAGAAAGTCCATTCCGGCGATTCCAAGGCCACCTGCTCCACTTTCCACGGCATCATAGAATTCTTTGTTGATAGAATCCATGTTGCCCATATCGACATCGCCGAGTGAGGACATATAGTTACCTACCGCCTGGATTTCACGTTCATCCATGTTTGCCATTACCTTGGCGGCGTTTTCTTCGCCCATGGATATCAGTAAAATAGCCGCTTTTTCTGGTCCTGTGAATTTTCTAGCGATACCACCTTCTCCTGATGGAGATTTTTATTAGGAATTATTGTCGGTTATGCAGTGCCGGGACCTTTTTCTCGCATCCATTTTCTCACGATACCGGCTGTGTATTTAGGATCTTTTTCTACGAATTCGCCGACTGATTTTCGAATTTCAGCGGCTTCCGCTCCCATGTCGCCGAGCCGTTTTTTCTCGTCTTCAATTGCTTCCAATTCAGCCGAGGTCGGAGCACCTTGTACTTTTGGGGTTACTTCAACAGAGGTGGTCATCAGGGTGATAATGGGTCTTATCACTCGAGTGAAAAACATTATAACAAATATAAGGCCCAAGATGTATTTTGCAACTTCGAAGCCAAGGTCAATCTGTTTGGCTTGCTCCAGCTCCTTTTCTACACGACGCTTTTTCAACTTTTCCTCTGTATCACTTTGGACAATTTGCTGGATTTGTTCAGAGGTTGAACCTTGTATTCGTGTGGTTTTTGGTTTCTGCGATTCTGTCTCGCCTTGCTTCAGTTGGCTTGATTTCTTTTTTTCTGTTTCACCAATCTGGGTTTTAATAAATGGTTCAGATGTGCCTTTTAAATCCAGTACTATTTGAGAAGGCGTTTTCTTGCTGTAGTGAAAGAATCGAGTGTTTGGGTTTTTCAAATGAAGGGTCAGGGTCACTTGGCCTTCGTTTGATTTAACGTCAATGGCAGAAAGGTTTTTATCCCGGTATTTCCTGGGTATGACTTTTGGGCCAGCTGATGTATCATCGAAAACAAGTTCGATTATTTTTTCTTTAAAATTAGCGCTCACCCGGTATTGGGCGGGTCCCTTAATGTCCAGCAGAAGACGTGTGTCGTGTGGATGAGGGCCGATCCGGATTCGCTCAATATGCGTTGCTGGAGCAAACTCATCTATTTCCTGGGCGTTTGCAGGGGTTGCTATCCCCCAGATGCAAAGCAGAGTCGCCAGACTCAGGAAGGTAAACGATATGAATTTTTTCAAAGGCATCATAGTTTCCGACATAAAATTTTGATCTTGTGTTTCTACAAAGCAATTTCTATACCAGCAAGCAAATACTTTATGTGAAGCTGTAGTCTTGGCAACTTTAAGTCATTAAAAGCTTGGATTTAGAGATATTTTTTCTATAATTGATCAATTTCTTGAATGAGGGTTGCCAAGACGTTCGTCATTTTTTTGACCAAAGAAGCGATCTTTTTTAACGATTTTTAATTTGTTAATCCATATTTTTAAAGGCCTCGATTGATGGACAAAACAGAGTGGGACAAGCTCCGCTATCAGGAGTTGATCGTTCTTCGAAGCTTGTTGAAGAAACAGAACGAACTCCTGGGGGCATCACTTAAGCAGTCGGACCACCTTATATTCCTGCACAAGACCACAAGCTTATTGAGTTTGGAAGAGATTTCCGATGCGGCTCGTCAGCCGCGCCTCTGCCGTAGGCACGGCTTTTATCCGCATTCCATCTAAGCTCTGTAGGCGCGACGCCTTCCCATTTTTCAAATTTATCGTCATCCATATAAGGTTGTTTATCGAGATGTGCGTAAAAAAGAAGCGTCGGTTTGTCGGATGAAACAGCTATCTCGGCAAGCATAATAGGTGTTGCCCGCGTTGGCCCCGTAGGCGGGATGTTGATCTTTATTTTTTAAATTCTATCTGCCGAAGATAGGTATCAGTGCAATCTAATATTTCTTTCATGTCGGAAGGGGTCTTGCGGTCTCCTTCGAATTCATTGACGCTGAAACTGCGGCTGTCTATGCGAACCATTTCCTGTAATACGTCAAGGTGCTTTGATACGAGATCTGTGTCGGGACGGATTTCTTTTTTCGCGAAATCGTCCAGTATTGCTGGATTCATAATGGGGGTATCGGGTAGATTGTTAATTGAAGGTATGTATGCGCCTGGGCGTATCTTTACATAGTTGGGTCAGTCATATAGTATGACGTCAGGTATGGCAAAACCTAAAGAATCTCGTTGTAGCATGTTACAGAGCGGTCTTGTCTGTAAGATAATAAATTATTGGAAATAATTGAAATGATCCAGAGAGTTTTTAATTTTGTTAAATTGATCCGTGTTGTGAGGGAGCGGGGCAACTGGAAGCTGATTAGGCACTCTAGAAAACAGCTGAAGGAATTCATTTTTTGCCGCTCTGGGTTAAACCGCAGGTCTCCTATCGGTGCTTTTTTTTACTGGTATCATATTTTAAAAGGACCGGATGTGTTGATCTGGAGGCTGGAAACATTTGGTTTTCTTTTTGCTCCAGAGGCAGATCAGAAAACAATAGATCGTTTGAACAGCTACATATAGTATTTTGGTTGTTACTGATGTTTTCTTCGCAGGTTTTTTTCTCTGCAAGTGGTTCTTCTTTCCGCATTGTTCCATATTTTAATTTGAAAGGATTTAATCGTTGAAGGATTCCTTAGCCAGCATACTTTCCAGTAGAACCTTTCAGGTTATTTTTCTACTTTATTCTTCTTTGCTCGTTTTTCTCGGGCGTCAACTGGATCGGGGAATTACGAATTTTGACGATGCCTACTACGCGCAAAAGGCAAAGGAAATTTTTTCTTCCGATAGCTTGTGGGTGGTTTTATGGAAAGGTACTCCCTTCGTATACGATAACCCTCCTTTGCCTTTTTGGCTGACAGGTCTTGCTTATAAGGCTTTTGGGGTCTCCGGGTACGCGGCGGTCTTTTCATCGGCGATCTTCGGTGTGTTGACGGTCTATTTGACCTACTCGATGTGTTCCTACTTGTTTAAGAATAACTGGACATCTTTTCTTGCGGCTTTTGTGCTCCTTTTCCCTGGGATGTTTTTGGATTCTTCGCGACGGGGAATGCTGGATATTACGCTGGCTTTTTTCGTTACTGCGGCGATGTTTAGTTTGATAAAGGGATTGGAAAATAAAAAGTATTATCTTCTGTACGGACTGATGACCGGATGCGCTGTGTTGACAAAAAGTGTGCTGGGCTTTTTTCCTATAGTGATTGGTGTGGTGTTCATGTTCTGGCACGGTGGATTTAAAAAACTGTTCGATCCTATGTATATTGCGGGAGTGGTTGTTGGCCTGGTGGTGGGGTGCAGTTGGTATGTGGTGAACTGGCAAATATTCGGCGATACATTTCTCCTGAGTCATTTTAAATCTTCTCACATGAAGATTATTCAGGACAGTTATCTTGGGGGGGGCGGGCCGTTTTATTTGCTCGGTTATTTTAAAGACATGCTGAAGAATTATTGGCCCTGGCTTCCCTTTGCGGTAGCGGGTGTGTTTTTGTTTGCCAGGCGTGGATTTCGTGAAAAGGATGCCACAGCCATGTTCTTATTGCTCTGGGTGGTGATCCCCTTCATTGTTATGAGCACCAGCCGAAACCAGACGCTCCGTTATCTTTTTATGACATTTCCAGCAATGGCGGTGATAGTTTCACACACTATCGCGGGATGGCTTAAGGAAAGCCACAAACAAAAGGCATTGCCCTGGATGATCGGTGTTGTGATGGCGACGGTTCTGGTGGTGAATGTAACCCCTGTCCAAGTGAAGGTTTCCTTGAACTATAACAGCCCTGAGGTCAGAGATATTGCGCCATTTGTCCGCATGAATACGGAACCCGGCGAAGGAATTTTCAACTACCGGTTTTCGCCGTGGAATCCGACACAGGCGTTGGTTTTTTATTCAGACAGATTTCTGGAATACCCTGTTAACGACCCAGAAACTTTGTTCCAAAGGTTAAATGAGAATCCAGAAGGAACCTGGTTGTCGGCTAATTCGGAATTTAAAATTCTAGAGAAAGATTTTCCTGGAAAACTTTATTTGATTTATGGAAATCAAAGGTTCGCCTACTTTACTTCCATGAAAAACCGGGAAAATGTGGTTTATGATTTTTCAGATATGAAGCTACCGGTTGTTCGATAATCTATCCTTGATTCCCCGCTTTTAATAAAACATAATTTTCGGAGAGTTCTTGTAAGTGCGGCTTAATCCCATCTTGAATAAGATGGATTATCTTCCCCTTATTCTTGTGAGACTTTTTCCAGCCGGCATCTGTTGCCTGTAGGGTTAGATGAAAATCAGAAAACTCGTTTTGCCAGTCGGACTGGCGCATCACGATGTAAACATTTTTTCCTGATTGGATAAATCGTTTCATTTCTTCGGGATTATTAAGGTAGATAGAAGGAAGGCCTGTCAGCACTCCCATGCGCGCCCGATGGTTTCCCAGTTGGTAAAGTCCGATTCGTTTGTTGGCGTGAGGGGCGGCCAGAATTTCCCGGGCGAAAGCTTTCATAGGATACCGGTTGAAAAAGGAGAGGGCATCGCCGCTCAATGAAGTCAGGATGATGACTTGAATGAAGGGTAGGGCAACGATCATGGAAAAATATTTCCTGGATTTATAGAGCAGGAATAGTAGCGCGGGTCCGCAAAGGCCCAGTGTTGCCAGAGCCATAAACGTAAGGGGAACAGGAAAAACAGGGCTGAGGGCCAATGCCGC
>Ga0066838_10000245_pt1 | contig 19336 bp, 20 predicted proteins | sample ETNtaG_26_FD_66727 | JGI IMG/M metagenome (GOLD analysis project Ga0066838, IMG submission 66727) | Marine microbial and viral communities from oxygen minimum zone, Eastern Pacific Ocean - ETNP201302SV89 | ecosystem: Environmental > Aquatic > Marine > Oceanic | place: Pacific Ocean: Eastern...
ATAATTGCCACGGGATTGTTCGTTTGATTGACAGGCCTGCATACCTTTAGCTTATCGGCGGTTACGGCAAATAACTGTATCATAATCAGCATGAATAATTTACTTTAGCAGATATTCTTTCTTGTATAGGTATGTTCCTGGTGATTTTTCAATGTCGATAATTGCAGGTTTACGAGAGGGCTTTCTATAGAGAGACCTTTGTGCCGGAGGAACCAGCGCAAAGGTCCCTTTTCTGAAGGAGTGGATTATTCTGTAAGGACAGAATCGAAAAGGATATTTTTTCTACTCAATGGGTGCTGTCGATAAAGTTTTGCCCAGGGCAATCGCGTCTTTCACGAATTGCTGAAACGCACGATCGGTATCTTTATGCTGGGTATGTACTTTGATTTTTTCGCCATCGGCATCTATCACTAAATCCAACACTTGTATGCCGGGCGTCACGTGATGTTTTCTTATCTCTATCTTGATCTCATTAACTTCCATTAATTCTTCTCCAGATCACTTGGGTATTATTCAGGGATTTAATACCCCATTTTTTATCATTTCAAGAGGGAGGGGTCAAGTTTGATTTCCCAATGCCGGGACGGTCAGCTCAGGGTATCCAGTAAGCGGCCTTGGGCCCGATTCTCAAACTGGAGTTGATTCGCGAGGGATTGGATGGAAGTCTGGAAACCGAGCAGGCCCTGTTGAAGCGTTGTGATTTCTGCGGCGAGGTCGGTATCGACCTATGTTGACTCAGAGGCTATCAGACTTTCTATTTCTACTCCCAGGTTGTTGGAGGCTGTGAGGAGCCTGTTTCCCACCGCTCCCACTTCTCCGTCGGAATCCGATTTTGAGCCCATGTCTTTGCAAGAAGACGATGGAAAAGTCTCGCAAACTTAATTAAGGGTTTTTCCGCTCTGGCAGGATATTTCTTGAGGTTTGCGCCTCAAGACTTGCGTGAGCTAAAAATTTCGTATACAACATTTCTATGATTTGCATTCCCATTGTTGGACCCACCCAGAACAAATCGCTGGAAGATATAGCCATGGCAGAACCGTTGGCAGATTTTCTGGAACTGCGCCTTGATCTTATGAAGGATTACGATCTGGGCGCTCTCCTCCAAGCCGCGACGAAGCCCTGTATAGTCACCAACCGCACTAAACGCGAAGGCGGACAGTTTGCGGGAACGGAAGAAGAGAGGGTGAATATCCTGAAGAAGGCTATGGATGCAGGAGCGGAATATGTCGATATAGAAACTTCCACACCCAAGGAATTGTTGAAGCCGTTTCTGGAGTCCGACCACAAATCAAAGATCATACTTTCTTATCACAACTTTACCGACACTCCAGAAGAGTTGGAACATCTGTACAAAATAATGTGCGAAATGCCTGCCGATGTTATTAAGATTGTCACTTATGCGCGTGATATCACTAACAATCTGGCTGTATTCAAACTTATTTATCGTGCGAAAAAAGATGATAAAAAAATCATCGCTCTGTGCATGGGCGAGCGGGGGGAAATAAGCCGGATTCTCTCGCCGCTATTGGGTGGGTTCCTCACCTTTGGGTCACTGGAAACAGGAAAAGAAAGCGCCCCGGGGCAGATAACAGCCGTAAAGTTGAGAGATATTTATCGCGTAGGAGATAAGCGCGACTTGTTTAAAATTTATGGCGTCATAGGAAATCCAATTTCAAAAAGTATGGGCTACCTGATTCACAACCGGGCTTTTAAAGAGACCGGATCGTCCGATATCTACGTTCCCTTTCTCGTCGATAATGTAGAAAAGTTCTTTAAAGGTTTCAGTCCTTATTTTGAGGGGCTGAGCGTAACCATGCCGTTCAAGGAAGATATTATGGCGGTGATAGATGAGGTTGACGAAACCGCCCGCAAGATTGGAGCTGTCAATACCGTGGTGCGCGATGGGGAAGGATGGAAGGGTTACAATACGGATTGCACGGGCGCGGTAAAGGCTCTGGAGGAGCACATTGATCTTAATGGAAAAAAAGTACTCATCATAGGAGCGGGGGGTACCGCCAAGGCGATTGGTCATGGAGTGCGTGAGAAAGGCGCGAAAATCACCGTTACCTATAACAAAAATAAAGAGCGTGGAACCCAATTGGCAAAGGAACTGGGAGCAGAGGTTGTGAATGTTCAGGATGCGGGTGAAGAAGAGGTAGACGTTCTCATCAACTGTTCGCCGGTTGGGATGAACCCTGATGTGGAAGCAACGCCAATTTCTTCACGCCACTTGCGAAAGGGAATGATCGTTTTCGATTCCGTATACAATCCGCCGGAAACCCGATTGATCCGTGATGCTAAAGCAGCCGGGTGCATCGCCATCTCAGGAATTGAGTTGTTCATCAATCAAGCCGTCGGACAATTCGAGCTATGGACTGGACAAAAAGCCCCCGCCAACCCCATGCGTGATGTCGTTGTGAAAACGATTGAAGGACAATAAACCCTCTTAGCCACGGATGAACACAGATAAAAAGAATATCTTTTAAATTGGTCGATGATTTTTCTCGTTCCCATGCTCAAGCGTGGGAACGAAGAGGAAAGGTATCGATTACTTCTGATGCATATTGCATGCAGGAAAAAGATCCAGTTATTACCCGTGGACGTAGTCCACTACTTGCCGATGCAGAAGGAGTTGAATATCTGGTCGAGCAGGTCATCTTCTACGAATTTTCCCAGTATAGCGGCAAGGTGGTTCATGGCGATATCAAGATCAGTGGCGACAAATTCTTCTGACAGTTTTTGTTCGAGTGATTCAAGAGTTGCACCCAACGCTGTAGACGCGTCAACCAGATGGGCACGGTGCCGTTCACGTGTTATAAAAATAGTTTCACAGGACTTTTCTTCGCCGACAATATGATTATGAATTGCGTCTATAAGCGTGTTGAGTCCGTTTTGTTCTTTCACCGAGATGAAGATGGGATTATCCATGTTCATTTTTAATTTCAAGTCATCGATAGACCATATTTCAGGAAGGTCGCATTTGTTGATGATAACCAGTCTGGGTCTGTCACTCACTTCTTTGCACATGAGATCATCATTTTCATCAAGAGACTGTGATCTGTCAAAGATGACAAGGACAAGGTCGGCGCGTTCAATAGCGGAACGGGTTCTTCGTATGCCTTCCTCCTCGATGATTTCAGGATGCTTGCGGAGTCCGGCAGAGTCAATGATATTGATGTGGGTGTCCCGGATGCGAACTCGTTCCTCAAGGGTATCGCGAGTGGTGCCCGGATGCGGGGTGACGATTGCACGGTCTTCTTGAAGCAGGGCATTGAGCAAGCTCGACTTTCCAACGTTGGGTTTGCCCACAAGAGCGACGGACGCACCTTCGCGAAATATTTTTCCCTGCCGGTAGGTGTTGGATAAAACATCTATCTCATAACGTACTTGTTGTACTTCGTTAATTGATGTTTCCCGTTTTTGGAGATCCAAACCCTCCTCGGGGAAGTCGATTGCGGCTTCTATCTGGCTGAGTACAGACAGCAGGCGGTCGTAGAGTGCATTCACTTTTTTAGAGAGATGTCCCTTGAGTTGCGTCAACGCTGACTGAAGAGCTTTATCCGATGCGGCGGCAATAAGGTCGGCCACTGCTTCAGCCTGAGACAGATCAATGCGACCATTCATAAAAGCGCGACGTGTGAATTCCCCCGGTTCAGCGGGGCGCGCACAGTGATCGAGAGCAAGACCCAGTATCCGTGATGAAACAAACATTCCGCCATGAGCGCAGATCTCTATGACGTCTTCGCCTGTGTAGCTTTTGGGCACTTGAAACCATGTGAGAACAACTTCGTCAATGCATTCGCCAGTTGCCGGATCATGGATGGAGCCGTAATAAATTTTGTGGGACGTGAATTCATTTGCCGGTTTCCCGGCGGGTGTGCGAAACAGTTTTCGGGCAATCGTTGGCGCATCAGTTCCGCTGATGCGGATTATACTCACGCCGCCTTCTCCTGTCGGTGTGGCTATGGCTGTAATGGTGTCATTCACAGTTCCGCTCATAGGTATTCAATAAACAGGTCACTTCAGGTTGGAACAGAATAGCAGGAAAACCCAGTGGATACACCACTAGAGGCGGATGCTAATCTTTGGCGAATTTATAGATGTAAGCTTGTTGAGAAATGGTCAGTATATTATTGACCGTCCAATAGAGAACCAGCCCCGCGGGAAAAGACATGAAAAGAAATGTGAAGACGATAGGCAACATCATCATGATCTTTTGTTGGGTTGGGTCGCCGATTGATGGATTGAGCTTTTGCTGGAGAAACATAGTCGCGCCCATCATAACAGGCCAAACATAATAAGGGTCTTGCACTGAAAGATCATGGATCCAACCTATAAACGGCGCTCCGCGCAGCTCTATGGAAAAGAACAGGGCGTGGTAGAGCGCGATGAATACAGGAATCTGCAGGAGCATGGGGAGACAACCGCCGAGGGGGTTCACCTTATGCTTTTTGTAAAGCTCCAGCATTTCCTCGTTCATTTTCTGGCGGTCATCCTTATTCCGCTCCTGGATGACTTTGACGTAGGGCTGAACTTTCTGCATCCCTTTCATCGACTTGAAACTTTTGTGCGTGAGTGGTGCGAAAATGATTTTAATGACGAGGGTCACAAAGATGATTGCCCAGCCATAGTTGTTAAATATTTCATGAAAATATTGGAGACATTTGAGCATGGGTTTTACCAGCCACGCGAATTTGTTTCCGAACCACCCGTAGTCCATGAGCCTGAACAATTTGTGTCCCGATTTTTCCAGAATCTGCAACTCTTTGGTTCCAGCGTACAACCTGTGGGAAGCCGAGGCGGAGGACTGGACGCTCTCCATTTTTAACCCGACGTAAACATTTTCTCCAGATTTTTTAACAACAGCCGCTTTGATTCCCTCTTGGGGAATGAGTGCCGCCGCGAAATATTTATTCTGGAAAGAAGTCCATGCGAGGTCGCCTGAGTAAGTCACTTCATTGACAATATCTTCAGGCGGTGTTTCTGCTCTTTCATTATTTACAAAAGTTGTTGGGCCAACGAAAACGATATAATTTGTTTGTGATTCTGTTTTCCCGCCCATGCCGGGTCCGAACAGCACGTTGTAGCTCAGGTTTTGTGATGCATAGTTTGGCGCGTTGATTCGAGTTTGCACATCAATCATAAAGTCATTGTGACGGAAGGTGAATTCGCGTACTACATTCACGCCGGAAGAATGTTCCAGCGTCATTTTCAGGGTTCCGGTGGGTTGCGACTCGGAAAGCTCAAGGGAAGTGGTCGAAGGATTATAGTATGCGTTTTGCAGAATATTCGTAACTTGGTCGTTGCTGGACTCTAGTGCCAGCGGAAGGGTCCCGCCATTTTCATGTTCAACCAGATCGATAGGTTCGCCTTGAGCTGTTTTATGTTGCGAGAGCAATATATTTTTAACCATCGCCCCTTTATTAGTGATGATATAGCTAACGTTTCCGGCGGAAACTTTTATAGTTGCCTCTGTCCCAGGGAATTCTGCCTGGCTGATAGCGGGTGCTGGAATGTTTGGCGCTGTTTGTTCAGAGGGAGTTCCCGGCGCGACGCTTGATGGTGCTTGTTGTGCCATGCCAGGGGTGGATGGAGGTATCTCCGCGAGATCCTTTTCAGACTGAATTTGAGCAGGAGGCGGTCCTTCGATCACGGACATGACATATCCCCAACCGATGAAAACACCAATAGACAAAACAAAGGCAAGCAGTAACCTGTTTTCCAATCGAAAACCTCCGCGTTATTTTACAGGATCAGAGCCGCCGCCATGATAGGGGTGGCATTTAAGTAATCGAACCAGGGACAGCCCCAGAGCTTTAAATACGTTATACCGTTCAAGTGCTTGCGCCGAATACTCAGAACAGGATGGGTAAAATCTGCAACCTGCAGGTAGAAAGGGAGACAGCAATCTCTGGTAGAGCCGGATAAATTTGATAAGGGACCCGTTAATCATAGTTCGAAGCAACATAATATTCTGGGAGTAGCCAAGTCGGTTAAAAGGAAAAGTTTTATTGTGATGGATTACCTTTTAACTGGAAGGGATTGAAAAATCTTTTTCTCTAGAACAGAACCGGGCAGGGAAACCAAATCCCTTCCGGATATGATAACGATATCCATAGCCGGTTCGATGTGTTTTTTGATGTGGCGAAAAACTTCCCGGATTTTTCTTTTAGCCTGGTTGCGGACCACGGCATTTCCAATTTTTTTTGATGCGATGATTCCCAGTCGTTTCCTGTCGAGGCCGTTCGGTAGAAAAAAAACAGTGCAATAAGTTTCTATTCTCCGCTTACGACCCCGGTTCATCACATGCTCAAATTGAGGTCGCTTGGCAAGGCGTTCCCTTTTTCCAAACGAGAATTCACTCATAAAGTTAAACGGTCAAGCGTTTGCGTCCTTTACGCCTGCGGTTGGCCAGAATTCTGCGACCTCCTACCGTGGAACTTCGTTTACGGAATCCGTGGGTTCGCTTTCTTTTGGTGTTTTTTGGTTGAAACGTCATTTTCATGGCTATACCTGACCTTTACAAATTGATAATTATTTTATAACTTATTGATAAGCAGAAGGTTGTTGCCTTTTGCAGATCTTCACATTTGAGGATATCCAAGGATTATTTCACCGGTGCAGCTCCTTTGTCAAGGGAGAAATCCCAGTCTTTTAAAGAGTTTTCCATTTTGCCTCAAAATAAGGAGAAAGGCGGGTAGAGCCGGTTTTTTGTTGAGCATTGGGGCAGTTTTGTTGTAACATATTTAAATTCAATAAGTAATAATTTTTTAGGGGGCGTTATGGGTGCTTCAAGGCAGAGTAGCCCATCGTGCGGGTATTGTTTTGCTCGTTTCGGTTGGAGCGGAGAAATCAGGACTAGTTCTTTGGATCCATTTGGTTTTATTGACTTTCAGCGGTCTGTTGGCAGGCGGTCCTGCATTGGGTACGGCATTGGCGAGGGATTTGAATGTTGTGTTTGAAAAAGGATGTTGCCGCTGTGACACCGGATATGGAAGTTCTCCCTTCTGGTCAAGGGAGCATCTCCACAAATGGTGGACATAATCTGGAATACCATTCCGGGGGGCTGGCAAAGTTGAAAAGCAAGGGAGTAGATATTTGGGCCGAAGGTGCGTCAGATATAGGAGACGTCCCCAGCATTTCCGAAAATCAGGTACTCAGTGCCGGGTTCATTCTTTTTAAGATTTTAAAAAGCCCGGCCAGTTTGTGAGATACAAACCCTGAGGAAGGTTGGCAGGGTGGTTTTGGCTACTTATATTAAAAAACTTTAAACGTAAAATTTCCTTCCTCTATATGGCTGAAGATTTTTCCGGAGAAATAGAACCGGTCAGGCCGGATTTAAAAAAATACCGGTTGGCCGGATATGGTTTTCTGGCTCTGAATGTTTTGTACATCCTGATTGCTTTGTGGAAGTTGCCCCCTGTAGACCCGGCGATGAAAAAAACGGTCTATACCGGCCTGCTGGCCTTTGTTGCTTTTGCCCTGATTCTTACCCCCTTCATCCTTCGCGGAAAAAAATTGCTTGTTCAAGTGTTAGCCGTTATCTATGGCATGCGATCGGTCTTGTCAATATATTCATTGATAGGAGGAGAAGCATTTCCGGCGGTTCCTTTTTTATTGCCGTGTGTGGTTGTCACTTGTTACCTGTTGGGTAGGGCGGCCTGGGATTGGCCTTAACTACTATTTCCTTTAGGCTGGAATGAAAAAAATCATTGTTGATGGAGAAAGTCTGACTCTGGATCAAATCGCCCAAGTGGCGGTCGGGAGGGTGAAGATAGGTGTGTCCTCTGCCGTGAAGAAAAAGGTTCAACAGTCCCGGGTTGTTATTGAGGACGCTGTGCGGGACAAGAAAATTGTCTATGGTGTGACAACTGGATTCGGAGCTTTGAGCAATGTAGTTATTTCTCGGGCCAAGTGCAGGCAGTTACAGCAAAGTATTTTGATGAGTCACGCCGCTGGTGTCGGGGAGCCGTTGTCGGATGAACTGGTGCGGATCATTTTGCTGTTAATGATCAACAGTAAAGCCAAAGGATATTCAGGAATCCGCTGGACGACTCTTCAAGCGTTGTGCGACTTATTTAATGCCGGAGTGATCCCTTATGTTCCTGCCAAGGGTTCGGTCGGGGCAAGCGGCGACCTTGCGCCGCTGTCACATTTGGCGCTGGTTCTTACGGGTCAGGGGAAGGCGCGGATAAAGGGCGGTTGGGTCACAGGAAAACAGGTTCTTAAAAAAGCAAAACTCAAGCCGGTCACTCTTGCTGAAGGGGAGGGGCTGGGCTTAGTCAACGGGACTCAGGTAATGACAGCGATAGGGGCTTGGGTCGCGCATAAAGCAAAGCGTTTGTCCAAGCTGGCAGATATCGCGGGTGCGATGAGTCTTGAAGTGTTACTAGGTACAAATACGCAGTTTCATAAACGGATTCACCGTATTCGTCCGCACAAAGGACAGGTGGATTCAGCCGCGAATATGAGGCGCCTGACAGAGGGCAGTGAGATTATTTCATCGCACAAGGATTGCGATCATGTTCAGGATGCCTATTCCCTGCGTTGCTCACCACAAGTTCATGGAGCGAGTCGTGATACACTTTGCTTTGCATGGCAAACTATTGAGACGGAAATAAATTCAGCGACAGAAAATCCGTTGGTGTTTCCTGATGGACAGATTTTGTCTGGCGGAAATTTCCACGGTCAACCGGTAGCGTTGGCGATGGATCATTTAGCTATCGCGCTTGCTGAGTGGGCGAATATTTCAGAACGCCGCATTGAAAGAATGATCAATCCGACTTTAAGCGGGCTACCTTCTTTTTTAATTCAGGAAGGGGGCCTGAACTCCGGGTTCATGATCGCCCAGTACACAGCCGCCGCATTGGTGTCTGAGAATAAAGCTCTTTCGCATCCTGCTTCGGTTGATTCAATCCCGACCTCGGCGAACAAGGAAGATCATGTCAGTATGGGAACTATCGCCGCACGCAAAACGGATATGATTCTTGAAAATCTTCAATACGTAATTGCGATAGAGTTGTTGTGCGGAGCACAGGCGATGGATTTGTTCACCAATCTGAAGCCGGGAAAAGGAACTCTTGCCGCTTATAAAATATTGCGCAAGAATGTGACCCACATGGAACAGGACAGGGAGCTTGCTCCTGATATAGAAGCTGTCGCAAAACTCATTGATGGTGATGATATTTTAAATTCTGTCGAACGTGCCTGTGGCGAATTATTATGACTTGTTGATACTTCTCTCCTATGAACGAAAGTATAACTCCAGTTTTTGTTGACGGGCCCGCCCGCCTTCCATTACTAACTGACCATGGACGCGCTTTCAACGGACTCAAAAACTCCAGTTCTTCGGAATTGGTGGAGCGCGTAAAATCCTTGTTTGAATATTTGAGTGGGCGATTGGGGTTTCCTGATTCTACTGAGGGTAAGGAAAGTCAGGAATGCTTTAACACACTGCTCAGGTCGGTGTATCCAGAAGTGATGATTGATCTGGCTGATCTGGTATACGCCCAACATGAGCGCCTTGCCGTGTTTTTAAGTTTTGACCATATCAACATTAATTTAAAAAAGGACTTGGGTGAGAATTGCGGGTCTCTCGAAGCAATCAACAAAAAAATGGGTCACTTGTTTTACCAACTGGCGAGAACAATTATTGCAGATCCTACACTGAGACAAGATTCACAGATTATTCGTTTGCTCAGTGAGAGCTATAGTTATTACCTGCATCAGACGGAAAACTTTCCATGGGAAGATCTTGTCCAGCCCAGGCCTTTAAATTTGCACCAACCCGTGTTGGACGCCGCGACAGGGCTGGCGGGCTTCAGCATGATTCACAATTGGCCTGAAAATTTTCCCAAGTTGGTTTTGTCTGATAATGAACCCTTCATCGTGTGTTGTTTGTCTCATTATCTGAAACTGACTGGTAAAAAAAATGTGATTCTTGTGGAGGCGGAGTTTCCGGCAAATCCTCCGACTGGAATGAAGTTTGGACTCATCATGGCTACCAAGTTTTTGCATCATTTAAAAAGGCCAGACAGGATACAGTTTTTAAAATGGACTTTATCTGCTTTGGAGCCAGAGGGAATGCTGGCGATTATGGATACGGATCTGGAGCATGAAATTCTGGAGCAGTCCAAGCGGCCTGAGTTTGGGGGGAGGTTGACTGCGGGTTACCTAGAAACATTGGTCGAGATAGAAGGGGATTTTGCGGATAACTTGAAAAGTGATGTCGCGTCGACTGGGTTTCGTATCACCCATTTTGAATGCAGGGAGTACCACGATGAGACAGACGCGTTCAGTCAAAATCCGGGCGATAATCTGTCACTCAAATTCGTGGGATTGGAAATTGCGGCGGAAAAACCGGAGTCCTGACTGATCTACTCAGATGGTTTGAGAGAGCGTTGAATTGTTTTCCAGTCGGGCTTCATGGCTGTTTCTGCTTTGGATTCCATTGCGCGATATGTTGCCGCCAGTTTTTCCCCCAGCGGTGTCAGGTGTGCGCCACCTCCTTTTTTCCCTCCCGCAGAACTTTCTACCAAGGCAGATTTAAAACTTTTGTTCATGGTGTCAACAAGTGTCCATGCTCGACGATAACTTAAGCCTGACTCCCGAGCGGCTTTGGAAATAGAACCCCAACGGTCAATCGCTTCCAGCAGGTCAACTTTTCCTGGCCCCAAGGCAATTTGATCTCCCGCAACCACCCGTATGCGTGGCTTACAGGTCAGCTTGTTTTTTTCTCTGGTTGCCAATGGGAACCTCGAAAGGGAAAGAATCTATTTTTCACTGTTAACAATGGTTCGTTGAATTCCCAGCACATTTGGCAGGGGCCAGGCCACGTCGTTTTCGTCATGTTCGAAAGACCCCGTTGAATAACTTCCCAGAAATTCAAATTCCTGTTGGCCCGTATTGATATAGAGTTGCGCTTTGGGGCCGCCTTCTACATACATCGCCTGCTTGAGTTCGATGGGAAGTTTTAGCAGGGTACTGATTAGATCATGAGTTGTGTATGGTGATCTGGCATGTATGAATAATACGCGTCCCTGACTGTCAATACCAATCGCGGCGGTACTCCATTTTTTCGATTGCTGTTTCCAAACATTTTCGCCATGACAGGATACCATGCGAATGCTTTGGACCAGAGTTTCATAAAGCTTGCGTATTTTTTTAAAGTCCTGGCATTCCCGGTCAATGATCTGGATGGCAGGCACTGATGGAGTAGTCGGGTCAAAAGCTAGAAGTGTTTGGTCTTTTGAAACCCATGTATTATTCACCTGACCTTTAGTGCGCATGTAAGAAACGCTGGTCATCTTGTCGGCCTGGTACATGCTCGCGTTGATAGTGGCGACCATATTTTTTGTTTCAGCCCATTTTTTGGCCGACAAACGTTTTCCCTGTTTCTTGGAGCGTGCTGTAAGAAGACGAAACTTAAAGTTCTCGGGATTAATTCGCAAGATATGTATGGTGGAGTCGCCGACAATAGATTTTTGAGGTGACTCAAAGGTGCCGATGTCCAGACCCGCTTCCAGGGACAACCACCCTTTTGAAGGGTCGCTTTCGGCATTTATGGGGGAGAGGACTGAGTGAATAAAAACTCCCGCTAAAAGAAATATAAATGCTAACCGTAGCATTGAAAAGTCTCCGGTTTATCTATCGGTCTCAAAAACCGTATTTTGGGTGAAGTGTTTCATATTGGCAAATATAAATTCTTTTTTGTCTAACCGTAGCTCCCTGTAGAGCTTTAAAGATTATCTCTCTTTAATTGTGTTATCAATACATTTCCTTATCTATCGAAACTATACTTAGTTTATAAAATTCGCGGCAGGCGAGCATTTGTGAGAAAAATCGATATTTTGAGAGTTCTGAGCAGGAGATGGAGCTGTGAGTATAGAGTATTCAGTTTTGGTGGTCGATGATTCAGATATAATGCGGCGCCTCATGAAGCAGTATTTAGGGCAATTGGGCATCAGTCGAATTTTTGAAGCTGAGGGCGGGGAAAAAGGCTTGGAGGTTGTGGGAAATGAAAAAATTGATCTCATTGTTTCCGATTGGCTCATACCTAGCATGGATGGATTGGGGTTTCTTCAGGAAATTAGAAGGAATGAAAAGTCTAAAGATATCCCATTTTTAATGGTCACACTGGTGGATCAAAAGGAACAGGTGGTTTTGGCTGTTAAAGAGGGGATTGATTTTAAATGAATTTTGGGTCATAATAGGGCTTTATGTTAAAGGGTTATTCTATTGTGCTCAAGGCGGTTTAATTACTGCTTTAGCATATATAGAGACGTATCCAAGTTAAACAGAAGATTATTTTATTAACTTTTTTGTGAAGGTGTCATTATGAGAATTGTTGTTCGATTACTTGCTTTAGTAATGATGGTCGCTTTTGTCGGGTGTACAACGACAGGAGGAGGCGCTACTTCTTCCGGCGGATCCGGAGCTAAGCTGAGCGATGCCGACTTTAAAAGAATGGGTGTGGCAGAAACTTCTGATAAAAGGAACTAATTTTTGATTTTCGTTTTTTGAGCGGAAAGCAAAAATTAGCGATGTGGTTTTTTCATGCCGGGTGACATCTGTCACCATGAGATTTTTCTGGGTTGAAAATAAATTCCGCTTCCTCTTCCTCATTTGAGGGGGAGGAATTTTTTTTGCTTTTTTTAATCTGGGATGGATGAATATCTTAAGCCTTGGCGCTCGTTTTTTCCTGAACGACTTTTATATACTTTTTGTTCATATCGTCAAGCCGTTTTACCATGAGCTGAACGACCTTAAATTGAATTTTATTTTGAATGCCCAGTTCAAGGGACTTCAGTGATTGAGAGTCTATTTTCCATGTGATGACTTCACTTTTTGCAATGATGGTAGTGCTTCTTGGTTTTCGGGGTAGAAGGGAGAGTTCTCCAAAGAAGTCACCCGCATTTAACTGGGCCAGCATCACTTCTTTGTGAAGGCCTTTCGTGACCAAAACCGAACCTTTAAGGAGTACAAACAAGGCTTCATCCTTGCCTCCGCTTTGGATAATGGATTCATTGGTCTAGCAGGTTTGAAAGCAAGTACTTTCTCTTGTGAGGATATTTTTTTCTATTTCATCGAATAAGTCAAAAAACGAAATCTTATCCAACAGGTCCAGTTTTTGATCAAATTCAGTTCCCATGACTCTAATCGGTTTCTTGTGTCCAGCGAACTTGTTGCATCATGAACGGTGGGAGCTTTATTTATGAATGACTTAGGGCAACACTTGTGAAGGATTGACGCAATGGTAAGGCGTTTTGGAGAGCTTTTGGAAAGGAGGGATTTGCATAACAGCAAAAATCAGATTCTTCACTACGTTCAGAATGACAAACGGACTCTTTCTTGTCATGCTGAGCTTGTCGAAGCATCTTGCTTTTCTGGTTTATCGACTTACGCGAAGCTCTCTTTGGAAAGAAAAGCAGATTAGGATTACAGAAGATTCTCAAACTCGGACAAACTAGAAAATATCAAATCGGCTTCGCTGAAATCGATATTCTGATTCAATGGATTTCTGATGATAAAGCACGACATTCCAGCGGCTTTGGAAGCGTCCAGGCCTTTGAGTGCGTCTTCGATCACGATGCATTTTGATGCGGGGCATTGAAGTGTCTCCGCCGCTTTGAGGAAAATGTCGGGATGGGGTTTTTCTCTCGGAGCGGAATCTTTGCCGAGAATAATGTCGAACAGATGTTCGACTTTGGCATTTTTGAGAATGGCACGAATGTCGTGTCTCCATGAGCCAGATGCGATTGCCGTGGGAAATTTTGCTTTGAGTAGTTTCACGACTCTAACCGCTTCGGGGAATAACTGAATGTCTCCGCTTTGGCAATATCTGGAATACACCTCGAATTTTTGTTTACGAAGATCAATTGGATCGACATTCAGGTTAAGGTTATGCCGTTCTATTTCACCTGCGATGCCTTTACCCTTGGAGGTCCATTCCACCCAATATTCGTCCTCATCCAGACTGTGTCCATATCTTTCGAATACCTCGTTGTATGCAAGGTAGTGGTAGGGTTCTGAATCTGCAAGAAGGCCGTCAAAATCGAAAATAATTCCTTCGGATTGTTCCAAAATCGATTTCATTTTGGAGGGCTGAGATGACGTTTGGGAAGAGGGCATGAGATATGTATTCTGAATTAACGGAGTATTTGTCCAAATCTATCGAATCGCACCCAGCTATCTTCTGAGTTCCAGGACCAGTAGATTACAAGAGCCTTGCCTTTAATTTTATTTATATCCAGAAATCCCCAGAATCGACTGTCCTGGCTATTTTCCCTGTTATCACCCATCATGAACAGGTGTCCCGGGGGCACCATGACAGGGCCGAAATCATCGCGCGGGACGAGGCGGCTTGTTCCAGGTGGGTCTGTGTGCTGGACGTGTTCTTCTGCGATAAGTTTTTCATTGATGTAAACTTTTTGCTGGCGGACTTCTAACAAGTCTCCTGGAATGCCAATGACTCGTTTGATGAAATCGCGGCTTTCATTTTTTGGATATTTGAAAACGATGATGTCGCCATGTTCGGGAACTTTCTGAAACAACACGATGTCATCAAAAAGTTTGATGTTAAAAAATGGAATGACATTCGGAATGTGAGTCCCATAAGCGAACTTGGAAACAAGAATATGATCACCAATAAGAAGTGTTTTTTTCATTGAGCCAGAGGGGATTTTAAATGCCTGGACAATGAAGGTGCGAATGAATAACGCCAACAGTAGGGCAATGAAAATTGCCTCGGCGTATTCTCGAAAAACACTCTTCTTTTTTTTCTGAATGCTTGGATTGCTCGCGTAGTCGGGTGAATTATTTTCCATCGGTTCTCAGTACGGCTAAAAAAGCTTCTTGAGGAATTTCCACTTTGCCTATCGTTTTCATTTTCTTTTTACCCGCTTTTTGTTTTTCGAGCAATTTGCGCTTACGGGTTATATCACCGCCATAACACTTTGCCAGTACATTTTTTCTGAGTGCTTTAATAGTCTCGCGGGCAATGACCTTGCTTCCAATTGCCGCTTGGATGATGACTTCAAACATTTGTTGTGGAATTTTTGTCTTTAGTTTTTTCGCCAGCTCGCGTCCTTGAAAATATGCTTTGTCTTTATGGATGATCAGTGACAACGCATCAACGACTTCTCCGTTTAAAAGAATATCGAGTTTGACCAGACTTGAGGTGCGAAAATCAACAAACTCGTAATCAAACGAAGCGTAGCCTTTGGTGGTGGATTTTAGTTGATCATAAAAATCCAGTACGATCTCGCTGAAAGGCAATTCGTATTGTAGCAGTACGGTTTTAGGATTCAAGTATTCCATTTTGGTTTGGATTCCCCGCCTGTCGCGTGTCAGTGCCATTATCACTCCTATATATTCTTCGGGGGTGATGATTGTGCCGAGAACATAAGGTTCTTTCATATGGTCTATACTGCGCATTTCTTTTAGCTTCGCGGGGTTATCCAGCATGACGATTGACTGGTCGGCGGAGTGAACTTGAAAGGCTACGTTAGGAGCGGTAGTGAGCAGGTCAACATTGTATTCTCTTTCCAGTCGTTCACGGATAATTTCCATATGTAATAGCCCAAGAAAACCGCAACGGAATCCGAATCCCAAAGCTTGTGAAGACTCTGGTTCATAGGTGAATGATGAGTCATTCAGTTTAAGTTTGTTCAGTGCATCGCGTAATGTTTCATATTGCTCCCCAGAGATAGGGTACAGTCCGCTAAAGACCATGGGCTTGGCTTCTTTATATCCTGAAAGGGGGTTTTCGGTGGGTTGGTTCGCGTTTGTTATTGTGTCGCCGATTTTGGTTTGATCCATTTCTTTGATTCCGGCGATGATGTATCCGACTTCTCCGGCCTGTATGGAATCGATTTTGGTTGGGGCAGGAGTAAAAGTCCCCAGTTCTTCCACGTCGAATTCCATATTTGTAGCCATGAAGCGGATACGCGATCCGGCTTTGAGGCGGCCTTCTACGACTCGAACCAATACGATAACTCCCCGGTAAGAATCGTACCAGGCATCGAATAAAAGTGCTTTGAAAGATTTTTTGCTATCACCGGTTGGCGCGGGAATATATTTGGCCACAGCTTTCATTACATCCTCGATGCCAATTCCTTCTTTTGCGCTGGTGAGCACGGCTTGGTCCGATTCAATTTGCAATATATCTTCCAGTTGTTCTTTGACGGAATCGGGGTCGGCACTGGGCAGGTCTATTTTGTTGATGACTGGAATGATGGTCAGGTCATTTTGTGTCGCGAGATTTACGTTGGCGATGGTTTGGGCCTGAATGCCTTGAGTCGCGTCAACGATCAACAGAACACCCTCGCAGGCGGCCAGGCTTCGGGATACTTCGTAGGTGAAATCCACATGACCTGGGGTGTCAATCATATTAAAAGTATACTCATCGCCACTTTCATCCTTGTATTGAAGCCTAACGGTTTGCGCTTTAATGGTGATGCCGCGTTCACGCTCCAGGTCCATGTTGTCGAGAACCTGTTCTTTCATCTCTCTTTTTTTTAGTCCGCCAGTATGAAGGATCAGTTGATCGGCCAGGGTGGATTTACCGTGGTCGATATGAGCGATGATAGAAAAGTTGCGGATTCTGCTTTGGGTCATTGATTCAATTCGGTTATGTGTTGGTGGTGGAGGATATGAAGTTATCCCGTTACTTGGTGTTCGTTGGTATGTGGGTGGGAATTCTCTGTTGAGTTGAGAAAGCCATGCCATTCATCGTATCTGGATTTGATGGCTTCGTAGTCGGAATCGCGGTCTATATCCAGAGCCGCACCTGGGTATGGAACTTCCAATCCCTTGAACCGGGTATCAAGAAGATTGGATATGCATTGTTCCATATCCTGATTCGTAGTCCAATTTTTGAAGTAACTGACGGGAGCTTTCCATCCAATCGATGAAAAAAACTGGCACAATTGGAGACCGATATAACAACGGTAATACTTGAGTTTGATTTTGCCCAACAGGCTTCGCCCGAACATTAAGATCTTTTTAAAGTTTCGCTGGTAACGGTATTGGTACATCTGTTGTACATATTCCCGGTTAGCTATCCGCAGGGGTTTTACCAGATGTAGATTATTGATTCTATAATTATTTCCTCTTAGATGCAGGTAGGCCATTTTGATGCCGGGCAGATTTTCTCGTGGATAAAATTTTTCCAACTCTTCTTCAGGAGTTAACCCCAGAATATGGTCGTAGTTGTCTGTGTCGCTATTGGATATGAAATATTCCACTTCGTGAGGTGTGAGGAAAGGTGAATCGCAAGGGACGATCAACACGGCTTTGTTCCTGTATTGCGAGGTCTCCAAGTCGGCTACCAGTGTATCTTCACCTCCGGGTATCGTTTTAAGAAATGTGCAAAAAATATTTTCATACAGGTTTGCTCGTTGCTCCACCAAGTGGATCGTTTTTGGATAACGAAAATCAACAGCCGCCGCGTTGAGCGTTTGCTCCAATTTGTTTTTGGAGCCTACAATATATATATCCTTGATGGACTCCACCTGTTGCAATGCTTCGATGACATAATTGATGACGCATTTGCCATTGATCTCCAGAAAGGCTTTATGCTGATGAAACACCTTATAGCTGGACTCGCCTTCTCCGGCTACGAGGATAGCATCGTGCTTTTCATGTGGATAATGGGTGGAATTGTTCATTATTATAGGTTCGCGTTCGAATCACTCATAATATCATAATTATATAACGTTTTTATTGCATTAGCTATCAGTGGGTGGAAAAGTTCTCTGCCAAATTTCCTGCTCGGAAGGATAGTGAAAGAGCATTAAAATCATAGGGTTATTTCTTTGCGCTGTATTGATGGCTCGATAGAAATTCAGGTTTGGGAGGTTTTATGGATTAAATTGTTTTTTCCTTCTTGCGCTATTTCGTGAAAGAGTGGTATAGGAAACGCTCCCTTTCATTAAAGAGAGGGCAGGGAAAATTCTTCCCGCCAGAATTTAAAATACCAGATTGCAGGTTAATGTCTCAAAATATTTCTGAAAATTTAAAAATAACTCCGCTGTTCGATATTCATAAGGAACTGGGCGGCAAGCTGGTTCCTTTTGCGGGGTGGAATATGCCCATCCAGTTTGCTGGCGTTGTGGCTGAACATACCTGTGTGAGGGAGAAGGTGGGGTTGTTTGATGTGAGCCACATGGGGGAAATCGAAATCGAAGGGAAGGACGCGAAACGGTTTTTACAATACTTGCTTTCTAACGATATTGAAAAAATGTCCGATGGATCGATTCTCTATTCTCTCATGTGCTATGAAAACGGTGGCGTGGTGGACGATTTGCTTGTCCATCGGTTTTCAGAGGAGCATTATTTTCTCTGCGTCAACGCATCCAATTCGGATAAGGATTACGAATGGATTGCTCGGCACTCTGCTTCTTACGATATTAATACAAAAAACACGAGTGCCGAAACAGCGCAGTTAGCTTTGCAAGGGCCTGAGTCTGAAAAGGTGTTGCAATCTTTATGCGATGTTTCTCTGGGTGACCTTTCCTATTACAACTTCAAAAAGGGAAAGGTTAATAATGTGGAGGGCATTGTTTCCCGCACGGGTTACACGGGGGAAGACGGGTTTGAGTTGTATCTTCCGTCCGAAAAGGCTTCAGAGGTGTGTCGGTCGGTCATGCGGCAGGGAGAGCCTTGTGGTATCCAACCGATTGGTCTTGGCGCGCGGGACACTTTGCGTCTGGAAATGGGATATGCTCTGTATGGAAATGAAATTAATGACCAGCCGACTTCTCTCGAGGCAGGCCTGGGTTGGGTGATAAAGTTTAATAAGGGCGAGTTTATTGGCAGGGAACCTTTATTGAAACTAAAAGAACAAGGGTTGCGGCGAAAACTGGTGGGCATCAAATTGCTCACTCGCGGTGTTCCCCGGTCCCATTATCGGGTGTTGAAAGATGGCGAGCCAGTGGGCGAGATCACCAGTGGAACATTTTCGCCTTCCTTGAATATAGGGGTGGGATTGTGTTATGTATCCAGAGAGCATTCGGAGATTGGTACCCACTTGGAGGTGGAAATCCGGAATCAATCAGTTCCCGCTGAAGTGGTCAGGCCGCCATTTGTTCCCAGCCACGTTAAAAAATAAGGTTCATGACTAGTTAACGTCCCTTAAAAATGGCTAGAATGCAGTCATGACGCGGCAAAACCTGATTTTAAAACGTGCGCGAATTTCGACTGCTAAATTCAGGCAAATTTTGAAGTATTTTGCCCTTGATATTGAGGCGATAAAAATCGCACAGTTGACAGGTTTAAACCGAAATACCATAAACAAGTATTTACTCTTAGTAAGAAAAGTAATCGCCCTTGAATG
>Ga0066838_10000278_pt1 | contig 18291 bp, 19 predicted proteins | sample ETNtaG_26_FD_66727 | JGI IMG/M metagenome (GOLD analysis project Ga0066838, IMG submission 66727) | Marine microbial and viral communities from oxygen minimum zone, Eastern Pacific Ocean - ETNP201302SV89 | ecosystem: Environmental > Aquatic > Marine > Oceanic | place: Pacific Ocean: Eastern...
TAATTCTTTAGGTGTTACGCTTATTCCCATATGAATTAATCGATTATTAAGTGCAAAATTTCCTGTGTATTTATCAATCACGAAATGGCGTTTTCGATAGACCGATTCCGGAGAAATAGCTTCATAAGATTCTGGCTCCTTCACGACTGCTTTCACATGAAGGCCTGATTTATGAGTGAATGCATTTTTTCCAACGATAGGCTGGTTGGCATTTGAATCCAAATTAGAAAATGCCTTAGCCAATTCAGATAATTCTGGAATCAATCCCAAATTCCAATTCCCATTTACTTTATAAATGTTGGTTAAAGCAATCACAACTTCTGCCAATGGCGGCAGCCCGCAACGCTCTCCTAATCCATTGATTGCCACATCTACACACTGTGCACCAGCTTCTAGAGCCGAGAGTGCATTGGCCGTAGCCATGCCAAAATCATTATGACAGTGAACATGTATGGGAATATCCAACTCTGAAACCATTTGACTAACCAATCCTTTCATTTTTGTTGGTGTTAAACATCCAACAGTATCAGCCAAACTGAATCGGTCTACGCCTGCTTTTTGTACCAATTGTCCAACTTGAATTAAGTAATCCAAATCGGTTCGACTTGCGTCTTCAGCCGTAAATCGAAGTTTGAGCCCTTTATCTTTTCCATATTTCACCGCAGTTTCAATTCGATCTAAGGCTTCAGATTTTGTTACATTGAATTTGTGTTTCAAACTCAATGGAGATGTTCCAAAAAAGATTCCCATCCATCCAACACCAATGGCTGCAACATCATTGATATCTGATTTGGATGCTCGACCGTGAGCCATTTTCTTCGCTTTCAAATCCAATTCGTTCAGGGATACAACCGCTTCATATACATCAGTAGATACGGCTGGATGACCTAGCTCGATGAAATCCACACCGAATGCATCCAGGCGTTTTGCCAACGCTATTTTTTGGTCTAATGTAAAGGAAACACCCGGCGTTTGTTCACCTTCCCGAAGCGTAGAATCCAAAATTTCAATATTTTGGTAAGAATCCATTTTGTGAAGTTAAATATCTTCAATCATTGGAACAATTTAAGTTCATCAATGAAATTTGGTATTGTAATTTTTGGACTCAATTAAAACAATATTTAAAAATGAATCTTCAAAAAAGAGAAATGGTTGATGGTGCTGCCGCGATCGCAAGAGGTGCTTTGGATGCAGGTTGTGATTATTATGCAGGCTATCCAATCACACCTGCTTCCGGTATTTTAACCCATATGCTTAGGGAACTTCCGAAAGTTGGAGGGATTGGATTCCAAGGCGAAGATGAAATATCCTCCTTAGGCCATTGCATTGGCGCTGCCATGACAGGTGCAACAGTTTTTACAGCGACTAGTGGTCCTGGATTGTCTCTCTATTCAGAGAATTTAGGGCTGGCAATCATGATGGAGGTCCCTTTGGTGATTGCAATTTCACAGCGCCTCGGACCATCCACGGGAGCTGCTACAGCTTCCGCCCAAGGCGATATACAATTTATGCGGTGGTGTACTTCGGGTGGTTATCCAATGATAGTTCTATCTCCCACGAATATTTCTGAATGCTACCACTTAACAAAAAGAGCCTTTAAACTTGCCAAAAGGTTTAGGACCCCCGTATTCGTCGCTACGGATAAAGATACTGTGATGACAACTGAATCCGTCGCTGTTGAAGATATTAAGAATAGTCCAGACTGGCCTGAAGTTCCTGAAGAAACAATTGGTGAACCATTGGACCCATATCAAGTAAATGGACAAATACATCATTATACTGGTTCGAGCCATAATGAGGTAGGGCACATTACTAAAGATCCAACAATTATTGCGGATTTAAATGAGCGGCTCCGACAAAAAATTGAAACCCGTGTTGATGAATTATCATTGATAAAATTGGACAAAGATGAAGGAGCTGAATCTCTGATCTTGAGTTATGGCATTACCGTTCGTTCCATGGAAGAAGCAATTAACCGCCTTCGTCACCAAGGTGAAAAAGTTTCATCCTTAACTGTTTATTCTCTTTGGCCAAGCCCTGAAAAGAAAATTCGAGAAAACCTAAAAGGTGTAAAACGAATAATTATACCTGAAATGAACCATGGACAATACCGAAAAGAAATTGAACGATTTGTCGATAGAGACGTTGATGTGATTGGTGTAAACCGAGTAGATACAATTTTGATTACACCAGAAGAAATTATGGATGCCTACCATGGCTGATAAACAACTTGATACTTTTATCGCAGAAGAAAATTTGCCTTATGAGTTTTGCCCGGGATGCAGTCACGGGAAAATACTAGGTGCCTTGAGCGATAGTTTAAAACAACAAAATCTGGATCCCAGTGAAGTTGTCATCGTTACTGATATTGGCTGTGTTGGGCTTTCAGACAAATATTTCGTGACCCATGCATTTCATGGCTTGCATGGCCGTGCAATTACTTACGCCTCTGGAATAAAAATGCAAAATCCAAAATTAAATGTTATTGTCATGATTGGTGATGGAGGTTGTGGAATTGGTGGGCATCATTTGCTGAATGCAGCACGGCTAAACACTGATATTACTGTTTTGGTGTTTAACAATTTCAATTTTGGTATGACCGGCGGGCAGCATTCCGTCACTACACCTTTGGACAGCATCACCGCAACAACTACCTTAGGTAGTACGGATGCACCCATGGATATTGCGGGAACAGCGCAAGTAAATGGTGGAGGATTTATCGCACGGGCAACAGCTTTCGATAAGGATTTGCCTGATGTTATTGAAAAAGCCATGAAACATGATGGGTTCTCCCTTATCGACATTTGGGAATTATGCACAGCATATTTTGTGCCTAGAAATGATTTTGGTCGAAAAGAGATGTTGGGATATATGGGTGGCATGCAAATGTCATCAGGAATTTTACAGGAGACAGAGCGACCAAGTTTCCAAACAAGCTACAAAAATATTCAACAACAAGCCAGTTCACAAAATCCAATGGGCGGACTTGTTTTAGAAACAAAATTTTCATCGGATTTAACAAAGCCCGTTCGAATTGTATTGGCGGGGGCAGCAGGACAAAAAGTGGTTTCTGCCGGGAATCTACTGGCGTCTGCAGCCACTCTTTCAGGATTGTGGACCAGCCGAAGAGCGGATTTCCCAATTACCATTCAAACCGGATTTTCAGTGGCAGAAATTGTGATCAGTCCGGAACCTGTCCTTTATTCCGGTATCATCAAACCGGATGTAGCAGTGCTGATCGCCACAGAAGGAAAAGCAAAAATTGCCCGGCTCACCAAGGTTATGGAAGCATCAGGCACGATTTATTTTGCTGATGGTTTGGGCGACGTTGATTCACCAGCGAATCAATTACCATTGGAATTTCCTGAAAGTGCCAAAAAAGATATCAGAAAAAACATCTCCGCTTTAACTGCAGGTTTTCTAACAAAAGAATTGAAATTGTTTCCTTTTGAAGCTTTAAAGGATGCTGTACGCCAAATTCAGAAACCGAAAATAACTGAAATAAACCTAGGTGTTTTATCACACTTTGAATAGTTATTAACCACAAAGCATCTATATTCCACCTCGATTTATTATAATAATCTTCGTATCTATGTGGTAGAAATCATTCAAATCAATCCATGGTCTGCAAAGGAATACACATCATTTCCAGCAATAATCAAATGATCATGAACAGACACATCAATGGCTTGAGAAGCTTCTTTTAGCTTTTTGGTGATGGTAAGATCATCCTGGCTGGGGTTAGGATTTCCACTGGGATGGTTATGAACAAAGACCAAAGCAGCCGCATCATTCACAAGCGCTCGCTTTACGACCTCCCGCGGATAAACTGCTGATGTGGATAAAGTGCCTTCAAAAAGCTCTTCCATTTTGAGAATCTGGTTTCGTCCATTAAGGTAAATAACGAGAAAAACTTCTCTGTTTTTATCCCGAAGATTATGTTTGAGATAGTCCAATACTTCATCTGCTGATCGCACAAAATCTTTATCCAATACTCGATCTGCTAGATACCTTCGAGATACGGCTTGGGCAATCTTTAGCCCTAATACGTTTTTATCACCGATACCCTTAATCTCTTTTAATCCAGTGGGTTCAGCTTCCAAAACCGCTTTGAGAGAACCAAATTTTTTTAGAGCATCTTTGGCTTGTTGTTTACAATCTGTGCGAGGTGTTCCCAGGGTGAGCAGAAGTTCAATGATTTCGTAATCGTGGAAACCGTCTAGCCCGCTTTTAAGGAATTTTTCACGGAGTCGCTGGCGGTGACCTTCGTTGGAATTAGCCACAGAGTACACTAAATAAAATACTGGACATTATAGCTCAGTGTGATTCGCGTCTCAGTAGTTAGTTTTTTAAACTCATAAGCTTATCTTTGAATTCTCGGAGTTCCCGAATGTTGCCTATCTCAATTTCCCCAGAATCCCATTTTAATTTGAAATCTGATTCGGAATCTGAGCCACCTTGTTTTTGGTAGAGCGAGTAGAGATCAGCTTCTTCGCGAGGTTTGGCTGCGTGTAGGGTTGCTGTGAGTTGATAGGCAATGTCTTCTCCAATATCTTCAATCACACGATGAGGAAGATTCTTTTCCAATAAACTTTGTTCAATTCGTGAAAAACGCATCCCATTCACGACATAATCCTGATACGCTTCCCAAGCAAAAGGTGCAACTGCTTTTACAGATTCCGCCATCGCATCAGAAAAAACTCGTATCTCATATTGTGCGTGACTATCTGAACGTAAGCCAACGAAATGAAGAAGGTTGTGAAGGTCATTTTTCCAATACCATTCAGTATAAAGATTCACTGGCAATATAGACCGTGCCAATTCACGGGCAACACCTGCTTCATTTAATTCTGAATAAATAGCAAAACTTCGTTCAGAAATTTCTTTGAATGAATCCAATACTTTTTGTTTTAATTCTATCGGGACTTCTCCCATCCGCCCCTGTTTATTCAATGCACTTTGGAATTGAATATGCTCCGGGTCTGGCATATAAAATTCGTCCCGTGCTTCGGAATACCGGAGTGAATATTCATTAATATTGGCTGTCCGATGACGAACCCATTGCCGAGCCACAAAGATTGGCATTTTGCAATGGAATTTGAATTCCACCATTTCAAAAGGTGTAGTATGGCGGTGACGCATCAGATAACGGATAAGGCCGCGATCTTGAGAAACTTTACTGGTTCCTTGCCCATAGCTCACACGGGCGGCCTGAACGATGGCATCATCTCCACCCATGGAATCAACGAGCCGGACAAAACCTTTATCTAAACATTTAATTGCATTTTCTGGTATTTGGTTCATTATTATTTCTCTAAATTATTTTTCGATAGATCATTAAACCATCTCTAACGGGTAAAAGTAATTGTTCTAATCTACCATCATTTTTTATGAGTTCAGCAGTTTCCCTTAGTGCCTTGGCGTCAGCATCGTCCGGGTTTAGCACAGAACCACTCCAAAGCATATTATCAAAAATAGCTATCCCACCATTTTTTAATAGCATCGTTCCTTTACGATAATATTCTGGATATCCTGTTTTATCTGCATCTACAAACATCAGATCAAAAGAGCCTGCTCTAAACTCTTCCAAAGATTTATCTGCTTCACCCTTGTGAATCGAAATCTTATAATTCACATCTGATTTTTTGAACCAGTTCTTAGCTGTAACAATATGTTTTTGCATCAATTCGCAAGAATGGATCTCTCCATCAGCCGGTAACGCTTCTGCCATTTTTAATGTGGAATATCCCGTAAACATCCCAATTTCTAAAACTTGTTTTGCTCCGGAAATTTTTATCAACATTTGTAAAAGTCCGCTTACCAAAGAACCGCAAAGCATTTGGGGTTTATCTTCGGTTTCCCAAGTTATTTTAGACAATTCCTTTAAAAGATCTGTATCATCCAAAGAATAATCTTGACAATATTGTTCTATTTCTTTTGAAACTAAATCCATCATTACCTAAATACTATTTAATACCTGGAACGTTTTATCCACCGCATCCACATCCCCTGCGATTAACCCCGGTTCTATTAATGTGTTTGCTTGATTGTATTTCCGTGGATTCCCATTCAGATCAATTAATTTTCCCCCTGCTTCATTAATAATGCAATTCCCGGCACAAATATCCCATTCATTTTTTGGACGAAGGGAAGCAAAAATATCCGCATGACCTGCCGCCGTAAGTCCTAATTTATATGCTACTGAACCAATGGCACGCAATTCGCCAAAGACACCATTAAAGGGCTCCCATAGTCCACGTCGTGTCTCGGAACGACTATTTAATATAGTCATTTCACCAATATCATCTTTTGTCATACATTGAATCGATACGCCATCTAAATGGGCGCCTTCATCTTTAGCAGCTGTGAACATTTCTTTTGTGACCGGATTGTAAAGGACACCTACAATGGGTATTCCATTTTCAACCAATCCAACACTAACTACAAAATTGGGAACTCCTTCTATAAATTCCTTTGTTCCATCCAGGGGATCAACAACCCAAACACGATCTTTCTCAAGCCTTTCAGGTGAGTCAACTGTTTCTTCTGAAAGCCAGCCATATTCTGGGCATGCATCCTTTAAAACTTTTTTCAAATATGAGTCCGCTGCATGATCTGCTGTGGTGACTGGATTATGATACCCTTTTTCCTTTATCTCATATTCCGCTTTGTAATAATTAAGAATAAGTCCGCCTGCTTCCAGGGCAGCCTCTTTTGCTAGTAATAAGTCAGAATTCACGGGGCAAAATTTAGAAATGAAAGCATTTCAGAGTTAGGGTATTAATGCGCCAAAGAAAAAAAATTTCATTTTCCCATTTCAAGTATCATATCCCAATATTCTTTTGATACTGGCATCACGGACAAACGACCGAATTTCACCAAGTGAAATTCATCAAAACGTCCATCTTCTTTAATCTGTTTTAAGGTTACAGGATTTGCGATTGCATGATTCGGCGTTAAGTCAAATACCACGAGTTTTTCATTATCTGCATTGGGGTCGGGATACGAGTCCGATATAATGTTTGCAACACCAGTTACACAACGTTCTTTTCCTGTATGATAAATAAATGCCTTGTCACCTTTTTTCACCTCACGAATGAACTTTAAAGCCCAGTTATTGGTGACACCATCCCAATAAGTTTGTCCGTCATTTTCCAAGTCCTGATAACTGTAATCGTGGTCCGGTTCACATTTTAAAAGCCAATTATTCATGAAATTGCCTCCGTTATAAATTGGTTCAAAGGAAACCAGTCTCTGGTGTTGGTTTTATGGTGATGTGTTAAAAACTTCAAAGTGAATTTTAATATCATTGATTGATATTCTTTTTAAATATGATCAATTTTTCTCTTCCTTTTCTGGGCTCAACAGATTGTGATGGGAAGTTCTCTTTTTCAATTTTCCAACCTGAATTAAATATGGATTTAACTTCATCAATTGTTGTTCCAAAGGGAGGTCCGCCCTCTTCCTGACTTTTATCCAAAGGAAACCAAAGTCCAACGAGTTTCCCACCTAGTTTTAAAATTGTTCTTACTAATATTTCATATTCTTTTCTGCGATTGGGATGGATAGCACAAAAACAGGTTTGTTCTATCACATAATCAAAAGTGTCAGGGAATTTTTCCACTAAAGAAAAAATATCATCTTTAATTGTGGTGATAGTTACCGATTTTTGAATTGCTAATTTATTTAATTCGGAAATTGGTGTTGGCGCAAAATCAACAGCTGTAACATCAAATCCCTTTTTGGCAAACATGATGGCGTCATATCCTCTGCCACAGCCAAGGATACAAACTTTCCCTTGAATTAATTCATTTGAAATAGAATCAAAAAAAGGTGTAACACCTTTTAAATCCCAACCTGTATCATTTTCTAAATATATGTCCTCCCAAAACTGGGAGTGATTTACTTCATTCATTATATCAGGTACATTTCTTTTTTATCTTCTTGCACTACACCATTTTTAATCGAAACATAATGGACATAAGAATCAGCATAAAATTGAATCGATTTGTAATATTTTCCATTTTTAAAATGGATGGCAGCGCCACCATCAATGGCCCAACCGGAGCCACATTTCCCTTGTTTCAACATTTTATGAACATTTGGCCTACGATCCTTTTCTTCCTGATAATGAGGGCAAGCCATTTCTGGAAGGAAGCCAAGGCAATCCATCACATTGAGATTACTGGCCCAGGAATCAGTGATACCTTGCTCGAACCAACAGATTGCACCAGCACTTACGCCACATAAAATTTTACCATTATTATAGGCATTGAGTATAAGTTTATCCAATTTCCATTCCTTCCAGACTGCTAACATACTTTTGGTATTTCCGCCGCCGACATAGATTACATCTGCTTTATTAATAATACTATCTAACCTAGGTGTCCTCTGGAAAAATGTAACATGACTTGGCTCACAACTCATTTTTGTAAAACATTTATAAAACTTGATAATATAGTCTTGGTTTTCTGCACTGGCTGTTGGGAAAAATACTATATTGGGTTTCTCCTTTCCCGTAAGCTCTAAAATATATTTCTCAATTTTCCTATGATTCGGATTTCTGCCAAACCCACCACCACCAATGGCAATGATATGTCCTTTTTCTGTCATGGATTACTTTGGTTCCTTAAAATATTGTGTGAATTCATCTGTTGTTTCAAAGATGAGGAATTCTCCATTCGACGTTGAGATTACTGTCTTTCCTTCTTCTACCTCTATAGTTTTTCCTGATTTTGTATTTTGTACAGCTAATTTCCCGGTTAATACAGAAAAAATGCAATCTGAAACACCTTGATAATGTGGACCATGATCATTCATGGTTCGGTGTCCTGCCAGAAAGGTTGTTCCTTTCACCACTGCAACACTTGAAGGTGTGTTAACAACAAATTCCCTATTTCTTGTTTTTCTTAATTCAGCGCTCACCCGTCCCCCAAAAATATTGATCTCCGTTTTGATAGAATCCTTTTCAGCAGAACCAAATATTTTAATTACTGAATTTCCATACAAACTTATTACACTTTTATCTTGAATATTTAGAAAAGAAAGGAAGGCATTCTTGTCCGTAGATATTTTATCACCATTATAAATTGATTCACCCTTTCGAATTTTTCCTGATCGAATTTTTCCGAATCTGTGCACTTCGCCTGTAGCATTCGTGCAGATCCCAATTTGCTCTGGTTCTGGTAAACTCATTAAAATCGACAGGGTAAAAAGTAATAATATGTGTTTCATGGTGCGTTAAATTTAATACAAAGTAGTGGTTTATATTCTTGGATAGAATAGGAGAAATCCTGTATTTTCCCCCAAGTCGGGATACGAAGGATTCCAAATTTTAATCATTTTTTTCTGACGCAATTGACACGATTTTTATCACCCTTTTCAGGGCCAAAATTTTCCTTCCTTCTTAAGTCCCAATAAAAGAAAAAATAACAGACGACCTCGTCGGCAGATTCAAGGAAACGCCTTGAGTTAATTTTGCTATAAATAGACGAGAGTCGTGTAACATATAGGTACAAATATGAAGAAGGAAATCTTTATAAATGAGAGTATGGGTGAAACCCGTATTGCGATTCAGGAAGATAGCCAATTGGTTGAAGTTTATGTTGAAAAACAGGATAAACATCGGATGGTTGGCAATGTTTACAAAGGCAAAGTTGAAAATGTTCTTCCCGGGATGCAGGCCGCATTTGTGGATATAGGCAATGAACTGAATGCTTTCCTCCCCTTTTCCGAAATTGGGAATAATGAATATATAATTGAAGATAGTGGCAATAAACGCAGTCGAAATAATAATCGTAGACATGATAACATTGAAGTTGACCTAAAAAAGGGTCAGGAAATTTATGTACAGGTCATTAAGGAGCCCTTTGCAGGAAAAGGTCCCCGCGTGACTACGGAGGTAGCATTACCAGGTCGACTACTGGTGCTTGTTCCAAATGAAAATTATATTGGGATTTCAAAAAAAATCTGGGACAAATATGAACGTCGACGACTGAAAAAAGTTGCCCAACAACTGCGTGAAAGTAATACGGGTGTAATCATTCGTACTGTTGCAGAAGGGAAATCAGAAGAACTCATAGAGAATGATTTCAACCAATTGATGGGAAATTGGAACAAAATGGAAAAAATTTCAGCTAGAGAGAAAGCTCCAGTAATTGTCTACGAAGATTTAGAAACAGCATCAAGCGTGGTTAGGGATCTATTAACACCGGATGTCGAAAAAATTATTATTGATTCCAAGCGTCTTTACAAAAAAACACAAAAGTACCTTGAAGATATATCCCCAAGTCTATTGGAGCGATTAGAACTTTATAAACTTAAGTCTCCTCTTTTTGAAAGTTTTGGTATTGAGTCCGAAATTGAAAAGTTGATGCGACCAAAAGCCTGGCTGAAAAGTGGTGCATACCTGATCATTGAAAAAACAGAAGCCATGGTTGTGGTTGATGTGAACAGTGGTCGATTTGTGGGGAAAAAACTCCATGAAGAGAATTCACTTAAAATTAATCTTGAAGCAGCAAGAGAAGTTGCACGACAACTCAGACTCCGTGACTTATCAGGATTGATCGTAATTGACTTTATCGATATGAGATATGACGAAAATCGAAAAAAAGTCTATCACGAATTACGGAAAGAGCTCAAGAAAGATCGAGCTAAAGTGGCCGTGGCACCCATCACAGAATTTGGACTTTTGGAAATGACAAGACAGCGGATTCGATTAAGTTTGTTGGATTCTATGAGTGAAGAATGCCCAACTTGTCATGGCTCTGGACGGATTATATCCAGAGAAACGCTGGTGACACGGATTGATCATTGGTTACGTCGCTATAAGAGTAAACATCGTTCTTTAAGGCTACGACTACAACTTCATCCGGAAAATGCTCAATACCTGGGGGGTGAAAAGAAACATATTCTTCGCGGACTTATGTGGCAAAATTTTGTCCATTTAAAAATTGAAGAAAACGTAGAACTCTCACAAGATGAATTCCGGTTTTTTCATACCAAAGACAATGCTGATGTTACCAATGAAATGAATCTTGAAAAGGACTAAACCACATCGTAAATTTGCCGGCTTTTTGGAGAAGTAAAATGTATGCTATCGTAAATATATCAGGAAAACAATTCAAGGCTATCGAAGGTGCCCGAGTACGCGTTCCTCGACAAACCGGGGAAGCCGGGGCCAAAGTAACCTTTGACAATGTTTTGCTCGTTCATGACGGATCAGGCACAAAAATCGGAGCACCTACAGTGAAAGGCGCAACGGTAACTGCTACCGTAATTGACCATGGACGAGAAAAAAAGATTCTTATTTATAAGAAAAAACGACGTAAAGGGTATCAGCGCAAAAACGGACACAGACAGTGGTTTACCGAAATAGAGATTCAAAAAATTAAAGCAACTGCCGTCAAGAAAAAGAAACCTGCAAAAAAAGCAGAACCCAAAGTCAAAGAAACAGTAAAAGAAGAGGAATAACTCATGGCACATAAGAAAGGACAAGGTAGTATCCGAAATGGTCGCGATTCAAACCCGAGTTATCTCGGTCTTAAAGTAGCTGATGGGCAATCTATCTTAGCAGGGACAATTATACTCAAGCAGCGTGGGACTAAAATTCATCCTGGAATGAATGTTCGGCGTGCAAATGATGACTCCCTATTCGCAACTGCGGATGGGATAGTTCAATTTGGTCGAAAAGGCCGAACTCGAAAAATTGTAACAATCGTTACAGAAAATTAACTTCTAAACCCTCCGACAACGGGGGGTTTTTTGTTTCATGACACAAAGGATATATTATGGCTCGTAAAAAAATTACTATGATTGGCGGCGGACAAATCGGTGGAAATCTAGCTCTTCTTGCAGCACAGAAAGAATTGGGAGATGTAATCATCTTTGATATTCCAAGAGCAGAAGGAATGGTGAAAGGGAAAGCCCTGGATCTGATGCAACTTCGACCCCATGATGGTCACGATTCCAATATCACAGGCACTTCAGACTGGAATGATGTAAAAGGAACAGATGTATTTATTATTACTGCTGGAATTCCACGAAAACCGGGTATGGATCGGGAAGATCTTCTTGGAATAAACCTCGGTATTATGAAAGATGTTGCGACCAATATAAAAGAGCAGGCACCCAATGCATTTGTCATTGTTATTTCAAACCCATTAGATGCTATGGTTTATGCATTCTATAAAGTATCAGGTTTCTCTAAGAACCAAGTTGTTGGGATGGCAGGTGCATTAGATAGTGGACGCTTTCGCACTTTTATTGCTATGGAAACCGGTTTTTCTGTCCAAGATGTAACTTGTATGGTTTTGGGTGGCCATGGTGACACCATGGTTCCTGTTACTCGGCTAGCAACTGTTGGTGGGGTTCCTGTTACAGATCTTATTTCTGTCGAACGATTGAAAGAGATTGAAGATAGAACACGGGTTGCCGGTGGTGAAATAGTGAAACTCTTCGGAAATGGATCTGCGTTTTATGCGCCTGCACAATCTGCAATTGAAATGGCTGAATCTTATATTAGGGATAAAAAACGAGTGATTCCATGCGCATCCCTTTGTGAAGGTGAGTTTGGGGTGGATGGTTATTTTATTGGCGTACCTACAGTCATTGGAGCCGGAGGCGTTGAAAAAGTTTTGGAATTCTCTCTAACGGACGAAGAGAAAGCAGGGTTGAATAAAACACTGGACGCAGTTAAAAAAACCGTGGCCGAAACCGGGTTATAATTCTTTTTCAAACATGGAGAACTCCAAGTTCTTCAAAACTTATTTTCATATTAAAGACCCGGTCTTTCTGTTAAATCAAAGTAATGCTTTTTTCTTTATAATTTTCGTGCCATGAAAAAAGCCAAAATAAATATTAAAGAAATATTAAGTATATTTTCTCTCGATGAAACTGATTCCCGAGTACAGGCGGAATCATGATTCGATTATTAATCATTTGCCAACTTTCATCCATCATTTTCGGACAAAAAATATTTGATGAATTCGAGAAAGGTCGAAATAATAACTATCATTCTAAAGAAACCTTCCGTTTCGATACAGTCCCGGATGATGGCTCTTACACAATTTTATTGGAAAATGTTGAAGGTAGTATCGAAGTAAGAACCCATGCAGGCGCTGGAGCAGAAATAACTATTACACGGAAAATTCGAGCCCGTACAGAAAAAAAAGCCAAACGGTTGGTGAAAGGTGCAAAAATCCTAGTTTATCATTTGGAAGATGATCAACTGATCCAAGTTCGTTCCGAAAAGAAAATCCGCTATAAACGTGGTGTTCATACAGAATTTGAATTGAAACTGCCTATGAATATTAATTTGAATCTTAAAACGGCTGGCGGGGATATTGATGTAACGGATATCCGAGGTGAATCAGTGTTAAAAACCAGCGGCGGTGATTTGGACCTTGAAAATTTGATGGGCCGCATTGAAGCCCACACATCCGGTGGTGATATTGACGTCTCCCGTGTAGAAGGATTGATTCGCATTCACACATCCGGTGGTGATATTGAAATTGTGAATTCCGATGGTCAATTTAATGCATCTACTTCAGGTGGCGACCTTGAATTCCTTCATTTGACCGGGAATATTGATGCACAAACCAGTGGTGGTTCTATCACATTGGAAAATATTGAAGGCGAATCTGTGGAATGTCGAACATCTGGTGGCGATATTAGAGCGGAAGAGATTTCTGCTAATCTCACCGGACGAACATCTGGTGGACAAATCGACCTTGAATCTATAAAAGGTCATGTGGATGTAAGTACATCCGGCGGTGATATTGATATAGAACAAATCACCGGGTCACTCACCTGTTATACATCTGGTGGCGATATTGAGGGTGAGGGAATTATTGGATCCGTTGATGCTTATACCACTGCAGGCGATATTGAACTGGAATTGTCTTATGATTCATCCATAAAGGATTACAGTTTCAATTTAGAAACACGATCCGGTGATATTTTTATCCGTGTCCCCAAAGGAATGCCTGTGAATGTTGACGCAGAGATATTTGGAACAGGCACTACCAAGAATTTGAATTCTGACATTCCTTTAAACATTTCATCAATCGAAAATCGAATATCCGGGATTGGTCAAATCCAAAATGGCATCATTCCCATGCGCTTACGCGCCACTTTTGGAACTATAACTATTGAACAAGAATAATCTATGAAGATTATTATAACATTACTTACAATAAATTTAGTTTTTGGATTCAGTTCGTCCTTAAGTGATTCTACATCTTTCACCACAAATGAAATACGATTCTATTCGGATGTAACCATTGATTCCTCAGAAATCATAACCAATAATATCAGAATAATAGGTGGCGTACTCACTGTCTATGGCACAGTAGAAAGTCAAATTACCGTTATAGGTGGTGATGTTCATATTTTATCATCCGCAATCATTAATGGTAAAATTGTTGCTATTGGCGGCGATGTTCAAACCGATGGAGGGGCACAGATAAATGGAAAAATTGTTGAAGCCAGTTTGGACCAGGGTCTCATCTATCGGGAAACTTTTACAGACTCTTCAGCATCAGAAGAAAAGGATTTCGGAATCTCAACATTCTCTCAACACCAAAGCGATGGCTGGGTGCACCCTAAACCGACGATTTTTCAATATAACCGAAATGAAGGATTGCGCTTTGTACCATTGAATTGGAATTGGGATCACAGAAATGAATCCTTGATTCGATTGAGTTTTTCACTGGGATATCGGTTTAGTTCGAGTGAATTCATTGGGCGAACTACATTAGAATCTTCCCTTTTGAAAAATCGATCTGCAACACTCTTTGCCAGTGGATTCAAAACAGCGCGAACCGACGATGAATTTAGGCTTCCGGAAAAAGAAAATTCTTGGGCCAGCCTTTGGAGTCGACAAGATTTTTACGATCGCTGGGATGAAACCGGTTTCGAAGTAGGCTTTGGGTTTGATTTCTCACATTTAAAGGTGAAAGGGAAATTTGTTCGAGTCACACAAAGTGATATATCTGTTAATCAAGATCTTTGGAGTTTCACCAATGAAAGTAGTGTTTTACGTAATAACCCATTCATGGTTGAAACAGACGTGGAATATCTGGAAGGTGTGGCAGCATTCAGGACTGCATCTTATTCCCCTCTCAAGACGGGCTTGGCGATTTTATCAAAAGTGGAAATGACCTTAAAAATGGATTCTACACTAGCTAATCCATCCCTACGATTAATTCATATTGCTATGGCAAATTGGGAAGTATCAAAAGGAGTTGTTTTACGAAATCGGCTCATTTTGGGAATGGGCTCTAAATCATTACCTATTTATCGGCAATTCGGCGTTGGTGGTTTGGGGTCAGTGAGTGCTCATGGTTATAAATCACAATTGGAGAATCATATGGCCCAAATAAACACAGAATTGGTTTTCACGGAAAAATTCACTGATACCTGGTTCATGGTAAAACTATTCTATGATGGGGGCATGGCTTACAATTCAAATGATTTGGTGGATATTGGATATATTTCTGAACATTCTGATAAATTGCTTCAATCTGCTGGGATCGGCTTTGGCTGGGAAGATGGAGACAAGTTGAAAATGGGTTTTAATTTCGCTAAACAATTGGGATCCAATTCACCGATTGAATCCACGGTGCGATTAAATTTCAATTTTTAGGATAATTATATTGAAAAATATAGACGTGAACTGATAATGGAGTGCTGGAGTAGGAGCACTTAGTGACAAAATGCTAAATCATCTCTAATACTTTTGTAACCAGTTTTTCTATTCCTTCTGCTGACTCTTTGATGGATTTCGCTTCCACATAAGCCGGAGTGGATACAATCTTATTTTTTTCATCCACAACAATTTCATCTGCATCTGCTGATTCGGTTTCAATTCCCATAGAATGAATATCTGCGGTAATTTGCTCATTGCAACCGCCTGTCACTTTTCCGCTTCGACCCATTTTCTGTAATACTTTTGCCACCATAACTGGCGCAATGCAGATGACTCCTAAAGGTTTTTCTGCCTCTATGATTTCCATTGTAAGGCGTTGTACATCTTTTATTACTGTACAATCCGGTCCAGCCATAGCATAATCAAAAATATTCTTTGCCATACCTGTACCACCAGGGAAAATCAATGCATCCAATTCATCTCCAGTGACAGTGGCCACATCCACAATATTCCCACGGGCAATCCGGGCAGACTCGATCAAAATATTTCGAGATGTATCAATTTCTTCATTATTCAAATGATTGATTACATGAAACTGATTCATATCCGGCGCCATGATAGTGACCTCTGCTCCTGCCCGATCCAGAGCTAAAAGTGTAATAACAGATTCATGAATTTCTGCACCGTCTTGGGCACCACAGCCCGATAATACGACTCCTACTTTTGGCATGATAAACTCTCCTTAGAACTATAAAGATTTCTAATATAGTTAATTATTGATTCATTCTTCACCTTACTCAGGGTGATGTATTATTTTTAATATTCCTTTTCAATCCAACATACTTGGTTCGTTTTACCGCAGAACCTTTAAATAATTTACGAAATTGCTCTTCATCCAGATTTTGCCAGTCTTCATTCGTCCAATTCAATATTTCTTGTCGTGGTTGAAATTCTGAAATATTTGATGTCTCAGAAAATTTTTCATTCCATGGACACACTTCCTGACAAATATCACATCCATAGATCCAGCCCTTGAGATCGTTTTGATTCTCAGGTAATTTGCCACGATGCTCAATAGTCAAATAGGAAATACATTTCCCCGAATCGATCTGGTATTCATCCAATGCTTGCGTGGGACACGCATCAATACAGGCAGTACAACTCCCGCAAAGATCATCATTGAATGGAGCATCATAATCCAATTTAATATCAAGGATCAATTCCCCTAAAAAAAGCCAACTTCCATGATCTCTCGAAATCAAATTTGTGTGTTTCCCCAACCAACCAAGACCGGCTCGTTGTGCCCAAACTTTATCCATAACAGGGGAAGTATCCGTACATACGACTCCCTTCACATCCTGATAAGTTTCTTTAATCCATCCCAATAATTGGAAAAGTCGTTTTTTGATCACATCGTGGTAATCATCTCCCCAAGCGTAATTAGATAATTTGTAGTCTGAATGAATATTAGACTGATCCTTCCCTACAAAATAATTAAGTCCAATCGATATGACTGATTTTGCTTCAGGAAAATAAGTTTGGATATCACCACGTTCTTTTTTTCTTTTAACAATCCATTCCATGGTGGCATGGTGACCTTGCATAAGCCAGGATTCAAGATCAGTTTTTTCTTTAGGTGTTGGTTCTGCTTTTGCGATACCCACCTTATGAAACCCAAGTTCCTTTGCTTTTTTCTTTATAGATTTGGATGAAATCATTGGATGTAATTTAAATTAATAAAATGACCCCTGAACGATTCCAAAAGATAAAAGATATTTTAAACAAACGTCAGCCAGACCTGACGGTAGTTTTGGATAATATCCATAAGCCACACAACCTTGCTGCTATTATTCGTTCTTGCGATGCGGTTGGGGTCAGTGATATACATGGAATCTCTTCTAATGAACAGAAAGTGGGTGTGAATTTAAAATCTGCCAGTGGATCAAATCATTGGGTGAACCTTCATATCCATCATTCTGTACCCAATGTAATCTCTGAATTGAAGCAAAGTGGTTTTACTATTTATGCTGCCAATGGCAGTGCAAAAGCGATTGATTACCGTAAAGTTGATTATACCAAACCATCTGTTATTGTGTTGGGTGCTGAATTGGATGGAATTTCACCGGAAACTTTGGATGCGGTAGATGACGAGATCAAAATTCCCATGCAGGGAATGGTGGAAAGCTTGAATGTATCTGTGGCCAATGCAGTTATTTTATTTGAAGCCCAACGGCAAAGGCTACAAGCGGGATTATATGAAAAGTGTAGGTTGGACAAAAATATGGTTGGAAAACTCCTGTTCGAGTTTTCTTATCCTGAAGCGGCAAAGGTTTACCAATCTACAGGAGAACCTTATCCGGAGTTAGATACTGAAGGACAGATTATTTCCTGACCGATATTGGTTTTATGCCGAACATAGGCCGCAGCCACTTTATTCTTTTAACCATTTCATAGCCTATAAAACATCCTCCGAAAGTCATTACATTGATTAAAATAAATTGAAGAATTGCAGAGAGCGTTGAGATGTCTGATTCTGTATATGTCGGAATAAAATAAGGTATTGGATGGATAAAATCAGCACCAATCTTTCCCTTCTCATCTGGAGTAACAGATATCTTAAAGGAATCTTCTTTCCTATTTAT
>Ga0066838_10000288_pt1 | contig 17998 bp, 10 predicted proteins | sample ETNtaG_26_FD_66727 | JGI IMG/M metagenome (GOLD analysis project Ga0066838, IMG submission 66727) | Marine microbial and viral communities from oxygen minimum zone, Eastern Pacific Ocean - ETNP201302SV89 | ecosystem: Environmental > Aquatic > Marine > Oceanic | place: Pacific Ocean: Eastern...
TCATTGCAGTAGACTATCAAGGCTGTTAATCAGTGTCTCGGCAGGATGATCAACATAAACACCGTTGCCGGTCTTGCCGTTCATTCCTCTTAAGAAGAGATAGCATACACCACCAAAGTGTTGCCGGTAGTCGTAGCTCGTATCACATTGCTTGAGATAACGATTCAATGCGACCGTATAGATCAGATACTGCAGGTCATATTGATGCTGCTTGATAGCTTCGGACAATGCTTCCTTACCGTAGGCGTTGTTATCTGGTCCCAGATCATTTGATTTGTAGTCGATCAGGTAGTACTTGTCATTGTGCTTGACAATGAGGTCGATGTATCCGGTCATCATTCCCTGTAGTGAACCAATCGAGAGTTTTGAATCAGCTTTCAGGTATCCGGCTGTCTTTAATTCTTGAAGGAATTCCTGTTTCAATCGCATGGGGAAGTGAAATTCAAGTTCATTGAGACGATTCTGCCCCGTGATACCTGCCAGACAAAAATCTATGTCCTGGTCCATCGTCGTTTCCAGAACATCAACAAGCCACTCGCAGAAGGAAGTGAGCCAGGATTTGTGGTCGTTTATTCCGATTTTGTCCAGGCAGTGCAGCGCCTGATCTTCAATCTCTGCCCTGCCAGCAGCAAAATCTAACTGTTCCAGGAGATCGTGGAGTGCGACACCGACTCGAGGGCCTCTCGGGAACGAAAATCTGGTGAGGTTTTTAGGTGCAATTGCACTCGTGGATCCTCTGTCATCGTCGCTAAATCCAGGTTCTGTGTCGGTGTTGGTAGTATGTTCTTCGTTGGTCTCAATTCTTCGGGCAATACTAGTGTAGCTCTGCATGCTCCATGGTGCTTCAATTACCGGTTCGGTTTTTGGTTGAGCCAGGGGCGACTCTGGTGTCGCTGGTGTGTAATTTGTTACTTTTTCAGTGGTAGCTGCATTGATATCGAACAGCTCTGATGGCAACTGATCCAGTTGGTTGGGAATCTCTGATTGATCATGTGTATCAGAGAAGTGAAGTAATTTGGCCAGTGCTGTGTTCTGAATGTTTTTGAAAAGTGGTACGCCGATAAAACACTTGTATCGAGCTCGAGTAATAGCGACATACAGCAACCGCATTTCTTCATGGGTTTCTTCGTCGATATGACTCTGTCTGTTTTCAGGATTACTAGCGATGTCCAGGTAAGTTGTGAATTGTTGATTGTCACCAGCCTTATGAAACAGGTACGGATCATTCTGATTTGGTTTTCTTTCACCAAATCCAGCCATCGGAATCATGACGACATCGTATTCCAATCCTTTTGCTGCATGCATGGTTACAATCTGGACAAGATGCTGATCACTCTCGAGACGCAACTGACGTTCCTCAACTGCAACAGTTTCCGCCGCCTGCTTCTCCCGGCTGAACCATTTGATCAAACGGTGCATGCCTGGCGCGACCGTTGAACGCGTTTGCAGTAGTTCTGCCAGATGACGAAGGTTAGTAATCTGACGTTCACCGTCCTGCTGCAGAAACCATTTCTCGGCAATTTTTCTCCGGACAATCAGATGCCCGATCATGGCGGCGATATCCACGGTTGCCCAGAGGTGATGGTAGTACTGGAATTCCTGGAGAGCCTTTTGTTGAGTGATGATATCGTGACTCAATGCATCAATTTCAGACACGGGGATTTGCATCAGTTGAGTCGCTAACGCTGCCTTGATGGCGCGCTCCTTAGTAGGATCAATCACAGCCTGCAGGATCAGTTTCAAGTCGTCAGCCGTGTCTGTCAGCAGAACACTTTCAAGGGTGACGTAGACGCTGCGAATATTCCTGCGAGCCAGGGCCTGCCGCGCACTAACCGCATCTTTTCTCTCACGAACCAGAAAGGCTATTTGTCCTGCCACAAGAGATTCATCACCGACCAGCACATTGCCCGTAGATGCAGCGTTGAGTAGATATGCGGTCTGCTCTGCAGCATATTCCATTGCCTGGAGACGAATCGGAACTTTCAAGGAATCTTGATGCTGAATTGAAAATAGCGAGATAGGTTTAGCAGTCTGATTATGAATAGTGAAAGCGTTATTTCGGTTTCGTTCTGCCACCGACGCCGGTTCAAAAGGAATATCATCGTCGTTGCCAAAAATGTTCTGTTGCTGAAACAAATGATTAACCGCGTCTATGAGTGCTTTGGTCGAGCGCCAGTTTGTAGTCAGGGAAAAAATCTCAGATTCGATGTTACGTTTTGCGTTGATGTAAGTGTAAATATCAGCACCTCGAAATTGATAAATTGCCTGTTTGGGATCTCCAATAAAGAAAAGGCCAGCCGGCTTTTCGGCAGTTGATGTGCTTGATTCCTTTTGGTCGGGATAGATTTGACGGAAAATCTCATACTGCAGATCGTCTGTGTCCTGAAATTCATCGATCATGGCAACCGGCCACCGACCGCGCAGTTGCTCTGTCAGCAGACCCTTTGATTCACTGCTGGTAACCGCTTCATGGACGCGGCTCAGCAGGTCATCCAACGTCATTTGACCAAACTGAGCTTTATAACCAAGCAGATTCTCGCTGATTGTGTTGAAGACCTCGTGCCAGAGATTATGCTCAACCTGCGCCACAAGATCCTGTCTTTGCCAGATAGAATCAATGAGTTCAAAAACAGGATGTTTAGGTTGAACTGTCGTTTTCTTTTCGGCTTTGAATAATGCTTCGCGATGATACGGTTCCCATAAACCAGGATCAAAATCCTCTTTCATGCAGTTATCGTTCATCTGCTGCAGACGTCGCACTGTCTTAGAAGTGCCATTGAAACTGCACTGCTGTAATAGCTGAGAAATACCCTCGGAAAGCCAGATTTCTTTGGCCTGACGGTTATCATTAATAAGATTGCTGAACTCATCATCGATTAGGCCGGCGGGTGGGATAATCGAGAGATTGTGGCGAAACAGGTAGGGCTTCAGTTTTCGAAGCAGAACTTCCGGCGTTCGCCATATCTTTAGCGCCATTCCGCGCCTGGTCTCATCCAGGGTCAGGATGTAGCTTCTAAAACAGTCTTCTGCCGCAAGTTGCAGTAAAAGATCCCGGTCAGCATCAAGGTCCTGGTTGAACAGTGATCCTGTTTCAAATGATTGTTCCGTCAGAACCCGTGCACAGAAACCGTGGATTGTAAAAACCGAAGCTTCATCCAGAGTCTGCAGAGCAGCCGAGAGTAGTTTTCGGTCTTTAGATAAATCATCACTTTGCTCAAAAAGATATTGAATGAAATCATCATTCTTTTCGGATTCTTCTCCTGCAAAGACCTTACGTGCCAGAATGATCCTGTCGCGAATACGTTGTCTCAATTCATCCGTTGCGGCATTGGTAAATGTGAGGACTAGAATCTCACGGGTCGATAACGGGCTTGTGCCGTGGCCCAGGATCAGACGCAGGTACAGATTAGTAATGGTGTATGTTTTGCCGGTGCCCGCACTTGCTTCAATGAGCTGTCGTCCCGAGAGCGGGAAGGATTCGCTGGTAAGAGATCTCACTTGAAATCCTCACAATTATCGATGATCGGCTGATAGATCTTTTCGGCGATGCTGATGAACCGATCGTTGAAATCATCAGGGAAGTTAAACAGCCGCCTGTAGTTTCTATCTTGGCCTTCAGAGCCCCCTTGATCGAGATCATAGGTTTGCAGAGCCGTCTGCATTGCCTTCGCCAGATCATGATTCTTGTTGAGACTCCAGTGAAGGCTCCAACTGGTTTCAGGCAGGAAGGCAACAGGTACCCGAATTCCCTGTTGATAAATCTCAACCAGGTGGTTCAGATGGTCCAGTGCTTCGGATGGTGAAAGTGAGTTTAAAGATGTGGTTACAGGCTTATCCTTTTTTGTCGACAGGAGTGCTGTTTCGGTTTCATAACCCAGGGCATTCACAAACAGGTGTCTGATCCACGCATCAATCAGCTGACGTTTATTCAAGGAGCCGGTTCGATAATTAACAAATTGATTGTTAAAACCAACAACCTCACCGGAGATAACCGACTCTGCCAGGCTCAGATTTCCTCTGATTAGGGTTTGTGATCCGGGTAGTTTGTCATCAAGAAGTTTGCATAAAGTGGCATAGACTTCTGCAGCCTTGTCCAACTCACGCATCAGCTGCCTTTCACCAATGGCACCTTCCATGACTGTTCCGCTGGCTCTCTGGTGCGCCAGCCATGCATCGATGGATGTATTATCAACCAGAACTTGCAGGGCGGAATCCGCTATCTGAAACCGTTCCAGACCATCCAGTTCGAATGACTCAGTATCCGTGGGTTCATTACTGTCACTGTCAAAATAAATGCCAAGTCGGCGCAGGAAGAATCTTGCCGGATGTTTGAAGAAGTCTAAGAGCTGCCCCAGGTCCTTGAGTGCATATTCCGGATCCTGACTGAGCTCCATATCCAGAAATGATACACCGGGCTGCTTAGCACTTATTGCGTGATACCAATTGTGCTGGTAGCTAATGAGTTCACTGTGCTCTGGATTGAAGTACTTTTTGTCAAATGGCTGCAATGGATGATCGGTGACAAATGATTCCCCGTATATTCTTTGCAGGTAGTCATCAAGTTCTCCAACTAATACAGAGGCAGGTTTTCTCTTGTTATCTTTAAGGCTTCTCCCTTTATAACTCACATAAAAGTAGTCCTCTGCAGAAAGCAGAGCCTCAAGAAACAGATAGCGATCATCGTTGCGTTTTGACCTGTCTCCCTTGCGATATTCCCCAGCCATTAAGTCGAAGCCAGGTGATTTGTGTTCTCTCGGATATTCACCGTCATTCATGCCGATCAGACAGACGATCTTAAAAGGTACGCTGCGCATGGGTACCAGGGTTGCAAATGTAATTCCACCTGAAATGAATCCTCGAGACTGATGTTGATCAGTAAGTTGGTTGTGTAACCAATACCTCACCAAACGAGCCGACAAGGGTGTCTGGAAATCGCTTACTCCTACCTGATCGACCAGTTTTATCAGGACTTCCCGAACCGAATTCAGCGCAAAATCATCATCGCCAGAGGCAAGGAAGAAGTCTTCCATCAGATCAGTCAGGACAATCTGCCATTCAGTGGCAGTCTGGGTCTCACCTAAGCGGATTCGATATGTGGATAGTAAATCAATAATATGAACCAGGGTTCCTATGAGTTGACTGTCACCAGGATTGACATCGAATGGTGCAACCTCGTAAAAAACGTTTTGGTCGCCCTGCACTGCAAAACCCATTAGTAAGCGTTTGAGTCCAAAAGCCCATGTATTGTGGTCAGACTTCGGCAGATTCCAGAAGTCTGCTTTTGATGCACCGTTGCTTTCCCAGCGAATGCCTGTTTCCCTGATCCAATAAACCAGTGTCGACAGATCATGCTCATCCAGATTGAATTTCTGGGCAATTGTCGGTACTTCCAGCAAATCGATGACTTCAGTAGCTGTCAACCTCGTGTCAGGCAGGGCGATAAGTTTTTCAAATGCAATGAGGACGGCAGATTCCTGAACTATCGGCCTGTCGGTTATCGAGAAGTGAATCCTGTCCTGAAATACAGCCTGAATGAATGGTGCGTATTGGCTGATATCAGGAGCCATCACGATAATATCAGTCATTCCCAAGTCGCGATCCTGTTTGCTGGATGAATCAATCATACTGAGTATTTGATCGAAGAGGATTTCAATCTCTCTCATTTTGCTGTGGCTAGAGTGCAACTGGATGCTTCTGTCACTGGCATCTCGCTCTTGTTTGTCGGGTGGTTGGCCCTCACCAAGAAACTGTCCGCCGAACTCCAGATTAAGGATATCGTTCTTCAAGGAAGAGAGAGCAGATGAGTTTTCAACTGGCTGAAAGTATTCGTTGGTTACGATGTTGTCCGTTTCCAAAAGTAATTCCAGAAACTCCCGGCCCTGTTTACCCATCGAAGAGAGCAGGGGATTGCCGACTTCGAGATAGTCTTGCTCAACCAGGGGACCCTGAGCACTGGTTATCTGGCGGATCGAATGCCTGGCGATATCCTTCTCCGATACGATATCTCCCCAGTAGTGTTCACAGGGATTGAGAAAGTAGATGTCCACATCTGTTTGAGTGGCAATCGCTTCGAGTGTCTGCAAATGCATTTTCGGCAGTGAAGACAGACCGAAAATACTGATGGTTTCCAGAACCTTCCCGGATGCAGTTGCGGAGGTTTTGAGTTTCTTCAGCAGTTCACGATGCAGATTGGCGCGGTGCTTTTGCCGGTCAACGCCGGGTACAGAGACGATCTTCCGCCACAGGATGCTCTGCCAGGGCTGCTCGCCACTTTCACCGCCAGACTCCCAGTCGATGATCCAATCGGGCCTGTAAACAAGGTACTGGTCAAAAAGACCCGCGACGGTTTCGCTGAGTTGAAACAGTCTTAATTGAGGATCTTCGCGATCGTCACCTCTGCCTTGCAGATATTGATGGATATGCACAAATTCATCACCCTTACATTCAGGAAGCAATTGCATCAATCGCCAGGTTAGAAGGTGACGGGAGAAAGGGGATTCATCGGACAACTGCTGTTTTGGCAGCAAGTCTTTGTACAGTCGCCAGATCAGCTCTGCTGGCAAAAGACAGTCGATATTGGCAGCGATACCAGATTGCCTGGCGAGTTCGACCTTGAGCCACTGGCCAATACCAAAACTCTGAACAACCACGGTAGTCGCTTCAAATGGATTCTTGGGCCGTTGCTGGGTGCGCTGACAAAACGTGTTCACCAATGCGCGCATGTTGTTTGACTGCAGGAGTTCTAGCAACTGGGTGTCCGTGGGTGAAGGTGCATGTTATTTTGAGAGCTTTGGGTTGAAGAATCCAGACCCATGTAGTTTGATCTGCTTGGCTCGACTTATCCGCTTCTCAAGCCTGTCTCCATAGCAGTGCGAATTAGCAGTGTGAATTCCTCCGCATTATGGCCTGAGTATGTACCATTCAGATCAGCCATAGGCTAGTTGCTGATCAGCAATTCTCTGACCCGCGCAACCGCCTCAATGGCCTTCTCCTCACTTGCCGCACAGGGTTTGATATTGAAAAGAGTACAACCGGCTTCCTGATAAGCCTTAAGAAATGCGGCAATTTTTTCCGGAGGTCCGCTGGGGCTGTATTTTTCAAACGCTTCGTAGGGCACCTTGTAGAATTCCTGCATTTCTTCAGCGATTAGGCTTCTCGCCCTGGTTTCATCATTATCGAAACCAGCCCAGACCTGCAGTCCATGTTGCCAGTCAACGTCAGCGCGATTTGCATTAGCGGCATACTCTTCCACCTCAGCTTTTGCCTGTGCAAATCTGTTTGCAGAACACCACGCACCCAACCAGCCTTCACTATACAGACCTGCTCGCCTGATAGCCGCATCAGCTCTGCCACCGACCATAATGGGGATGGCAGGTTCAACTGGTGGCGTAATGAGCGCATTCTCAAATTCAAAAAAGTCACTCTTAAAGCTCAAGGATTTGCCATTCATCAGCGCTCTGACGATCTCAAGACAGTCGTTGGTCTGCCTGCCACGGGTTCTCGGATCAATCCCGCAGACTTCTATCTCGTGCCGGTCTTCGCCACCTATACCAACTCCCAGGATGACTCGACCGGGTGCAGATTCCGACAATGTTGCCAGTTGCCGGGCGACAGTCACCGGATGGCGCAAGGCGAGAAGGTAGACACCGATGCAGATGCGCAGTGTTGGGTGCATTGCACATATTGTCGCGGCGTTGATCAGTCCATCCATACCCGTACCGTTATGAAAACTCACGTGATCAGCTGTAAAGACATGATCGAGCCCTGAATCAGCAACCATATTGATCAAAGATTGACGATACGAGAAATCACCCGTCATCATTTCTGGTGAGGTTACCGTACCTACTGCAAGTGTTGACAAGCTCAGCTCCATGAAAAGGCAAACGATTAGAATAAGGATCAGTGGGACGATTGTCATCCTGTTAAAATTTCCTTCCCACCCACCAACTGGTGCGTCTTCTGCTGCCACCATGCCGGACAGGGATATTCAAGGAAGTCCTGGATGTCGATTTTCGCAACTGGACATCCCGTATATAGCATTTTACGCAAGACAATATTTCCTCTAAAGTACGCCACCTAATTCGGTGACACCCTTTGAATCCAAGGTAAACAGATCATGGCTAATTACTTCAACTCCCTGGCCCTTCGAGAGCAGCTGGCGCAACTTGGCAAGTGCGATTTCATGGATCCTTCTGAATTTGAAGATGGCGCAAATTATCTCAAGGGCAAAAAGCTTGTAGTCGTCGGTTGTGGATCACAGGGTTTAAACCAGGGGCTCAATCTGCGCGACAGTGGTCTGGATGTATCTTATGCCCTGCGGCGGACTGCTATCACCGAGCAACGGCAGAGCTGGAAAAATGCAACAGAGAATGGATTCACCGTGGGTACCTATGAAGAACTGATACCTGATGCTGATCTGGTCCTGAATCTTACCCCGGATAAACAGCACACTGCTGTCGTATCTGAAGTCGTGCCCCTGATGAAAGAGAATTCATGTCTGTCATATTCCCACGGTTTCAATATTGTCGAAGAAGGTATGCAAATAAGAGATGACATCACCGTCATCATGGTTGCACCGAAATGCCCGGGTACCGAAGTGAGGGAAGAATACAAAAGGGGATTTGGCGTTCCAACGCTCATTGCAGTCCACCAAGACAATGATCCCAGGGGTGAAGGACTGGCAATAGCCAAAGCCTATGCGGCTGGAACGGGCGGTCATAAGGCTGGTGTTCTGATGTCCTCATTTATCGCTGAAGTGAAATCGGATCTGATGGGTGAACAGACAATACTCTGTGGCATGTTACAGACAGGATCACTGCTCTGCTTCGACAAGATGATAGACAAGGGAGTCGATCCTGGATATGCATCGAAATTGGTACAGTATGGGTGGGAGACGGTAACCGAAGCCCTGAAACATGGTGGCATCACCAATATGATGGATCGTCTGTCCAACCCGGCAAAGATCAAGGCGTTTGAATTGTGCGAGGAGCTGAAGGAAATAATGAGGCCCCTGTACCATAAACATATGGATGACATCATGACCGGTCATTTTTCCAAAACCATGATGGAAGACTGGGCCAATGATGATGAGAATCTGCTGGGATGGCGAAATGAAACTGGTGAAACAGCCTTTGAAACAACAGCCAACACTGACCAGGAAATCCCGGAGCAGGAGTATTTCGATCACGGTATATTGCTGGTGGCCATGTGTAAGGCAGGCGTTGAACTGGCATACGAAACCATGGTTTCAGCCGGTATCAAGGAAGAGAGTGCCTACTATGAATCCTTACATGAGACTCCCCTGATCGCGAATCTGGTCGCCAGAAAGAAACTGTTCGAGATGAACAGCATTATCTCTGACACGGCCGAGTATGGATGCTATCTCTATAATCACGCCTGCGTGCCCTTGCTCTCGGATTTCATGAAAGATATTGATGCTGATGTCATTGGCAGAGGTTTGGGTCTTAATGATAACAGTGTCGATAATCAACGGTTGATAGAAGTTAATGCGTCTATCAGGGATCACAGTGTTGAACATATCGGCCGCACTCTGCGAGGCTATATGGGCGCAATGAAGAAGGTTGTCTGACCTGCAGCCACCTGAAGTTTTCAACAAGGCCGATTGACATATTCGGCCTTGTTGATTTCTGACCTATGACACTTATTGCATGAACAATTCGCGTGAATATTTCAATTTCTGATTGTACGGTTGAATTCAATGAAGTGTTTTCGCTGCAAACTGTCGACTGGCAGCTGAAAAGTGGCGAGCACTGGGCGATCGTGGGTCCAAATGGTGGCGGCAAATCCGCACTCGCTGCGGTGTTGATGGGTGAAGGGCAGATCAGGGAAGGTGAAATATCGGGAATACCAGACAATGTGCAATTGGTGTCGGTTGAATCCCAGAGAGAGCTGATAGAGCGCGAAAGGAAGAGAGACGACAGCGATCTGACCGACGAGGTGTTCGAGGGCACCAGCGTCAGGGAGATTCTTCTGGAACTGTCTGTTGACGAGACAGTTCTGTGGCCACTGGTTGGAAGGTTTGAGCTTGAAGCTTTCCTGGACAGAGCTTTCCGTACATTGTCGACTGGTGAAACCCGCAAAGTACTCATCATGAGGGCCTTAGCAAGTAATCCCGATATTTTGATACTGGACGGCCCTTTCGATGGGCTTGATGCTGACTCGACAGCATTGTTATTTGAGGTTCTGCGAACCACCGCAGAACATACACCCACCGTCACCGTGTTGAATCGATTCGATGAGATACCGGAATTTGTGACTCACCTGGTCTATATGGATGAAGGTCGTATCGATTACATTGTTGACTACGACGACAAGCAAACAGTTGCTGACCTGGAACAACTGCTCCACCTGAAAACCAGCAATCTGACCATTCCCCCGACAGATCTGGCCGAGAGAATTCCAGCGTTGAATCCAGACGATCCGATGGTGCGAATGAAAAAAGCAAAAGTTGCCTACGGCGATAATGTTATCTTCAGCAACCTCGACTGGTCGGTCCAACAGGGCGAACATTGGCAGATCACGGGGCCAAACGGCAGTGGTAAAACCTGCTTGCTCAATCTGATTACCGGCGATCATCCTCAGTGTTACATCAATGACATTTTTGTGTTTGGCTATCAGCGCGGTCAGGGAGAAAGCATCTGGGAGATCAAACAGCATATTGGTTACGTCTCGACTGCACTTCAGTGGGAATACCGAGTGAGCATCAACCTGCTTAATGTCATTATCTCAGGCTTCTATGACAGCATCGGGCTTTACCAGAAAGCCACGGATAACCAGAAAGATATTGCTCAGAGATGGTTGGAATTACTGGGAATGAGAGGCCGGCAGAATCAGCCATTCAATCAGTTATCTTACGGGGACCAGCGCCTTCTGCTCATTGCTCGAGCGATGGTAAAACATCCGCACTTGTTGATATTGGATGAACCCTGCCTTGGTCTGGATGATATCAATCGAAACCTGGTTCTCGCGCTTATTGAGAAAATCTGTGCTGGCAGTGAAACGACAGTAGTCTATGTTAATCATCATGCCGAAGATCGCATCGCAGGAATAGAGAAATATCTATCGCTTCAATAGCAACAGTCCCAGATTCAAGGAGCTATCATCTGGATGAATGAACTGCTGATACCGTGGGACTTTCTTCTTTTAAGTGATCTGAGATAGAGTATTGCGTGACCAGCTGATGTATATATGACTGATAACACAACCTTACCTCGCGGAACCAATTTGTTTCAGCCCCTGTTCGTTCGCAACTTCAGATTGTTGTGGCTCGGCTCTGTGCTGTCTTTCATTGGTGGTCAACTCACACTGATAGCCTTTCCCTGGCTGGTTTTGAAATTGACAGGAGATTCGCTGGCGATGGGCGCAGTGCTGGCTGTTGCTGGTATCCCAAGAGCTGTATTCATGCTGTTCGGTGGTGCGGTGACGGATCGATTTTCTGCACTCACGGTCATGATCTGGACTAATTGGTTTCGCTTGGTCCTGATGTTTGGTCTCGCTTTGCTCCTCTATACCGGCATGATAGAAATGTGGATGGTGTTCGTGGTTGCCTTTATCTTTGGCATTGCGGATGCTTTTTACTGGCCTGCCTCGTCAGCCATTATGCCAAAGGTTTTGCCGGTTGAATTGCTGCCAGCAGGAAATTCCCTGCAACAGGGGTTAGGCCAGCTCAGTCAGATGTTGGGACCTGTTCTTGCGGGGATTATCATCGCCATATTTTCTGAGGGGCAGGAATCAGATCTGGCTGATTTGCTGGGAATTTCCGTCGTTTTCTTTATCGATGGTATTGGATTTGTCATCTCGTTAGCAGCACTCTCGATGATCAGATTGGATAAAGAGATTGTTGAACAGGGTTCCCTGGATTTTGCCAGCATGATCGAGTCAATCAGAGAAGGATTTACGGCAGCCTGGAACGATGTACCGGTACGATTAATCACGATTCTTTTCGCTATCTTCTCACTGTTCTATCGGGGACCTTTTCTGGTGGGTATTCCTATTCTGTCCGATGTCAGATTCGAAGAAGGGGCACTGGCTTACGGCATGATTACTTCTTCATTTGGTATAGGGGCAATGCTCGGACTGCTTATTGCCGGTTCATTTCCAAAACCATCTGAGAGGTTTCTTGGCATTCTCATTCTGGGAGACTTTGCAGTACTTGGTGCGGGATTTATCGCCTTTGCGCTGACGACTCATCTGGAAGTCGCCATGTTTTTTTCAGGGCTTGGCGGCCTGACCGATGGGTACATGGTGATTATTCTGATTTCCTGGCTGCAGACCAGGATTCCAATAAAGCTGATGGGACGTGTAATGTCGGTGATTATGGTATTTTGGATCGGCCTGACACCTGTCACGGCAGCAGCAGCGGGTTTGTTAATTCGTTGGTCGGTCGGTGGTGTTTTCATCGGCGCTGGTTTTATCCTGATTGGACTGAGTTTGATTGGTTTTTTGGTACCTGTTGTTCGTCGACTTGGAATTGAAGCAGAGCGGGTTGAATTGAATGAGCTAAAGGAAACGGGTGCGAAGTAGCGTGCAGATTGAGCAATTTCGGCAAACTATCATCGAGCTGGAACAGGAAGGTGAATTAATCGAAACTCCTTGCGACGAGGGTACAATGCCTTTTCGCATCTGGCGACCCTGGGGGGATCAACTCGGCGGCGAAACGCTGGTTTTCCTGCATGGCGGATCAGGCTCCTGGACTCACTGGATTCGCAATATCAAAGTACTTTCAAACTACTACGACATAGTCGTGCCAGATCTTCCGGGATTGGGTGATGCAAGTTCGCTGCCGGATGGGTATCAACCTCATGACGCTGCACGCTGGACAGCGATGGGAATTGAACAGATTCTTGGTGACCATCAGGGAAAACCGCAAAGGTATCACCTCATTGGGTTTTCTTGGGGCTGCGTGCCAGCATCGTTGATCGCAGCTCAACATGGCGATCTCATCAAGTCGCTGATTCTGGTGGGCCCCGCGGCGATGGGTGAAATGTCGAGACATGTTGGAATGGAACCATTGATACCAAGAACAAGAGAAATGTCTGAAGATAAAATCCGTGCTGCCAACAGGGAAAATCTGGCGCGGTTAATGATTCATGATCGAAAAAAGATTGATGACTTCTCGGTGTTTCTACAAACAGAAAATACCTACAATGCTCGATTCAGCAGCCCGCAGTTCGCGAAGGGTACCTATGTTCTGGATGGCATTAAGACGGCTACCGCACCTTTGCTGGTAATCTATGGTGAATTTGACGCGCCAGCATATCCGAATATATCAACCAGACGAGATATGGTGATGGATGTGAGACCCGATGCCAGTTTCGAAGTGATACCTGATACCGGACATTGGTTACAGTATGAGTCGTCCGAGGTATTCAATACTCGATGTGTGCAATGGATCGAACAGCATATTTTCTAGAACGAAAATCTTGAAACGAGCGTGTCATGATCAGCACCGGTCTCACCTACCCGACTATGTCTCACAGCTAAAATCTGGTAAAAGTGACGGTTGTTTTGAGCAGGGTCTCTAGCCGGGGATCCGTGTCTACTATTTTTTAGTCACTTAACTGAGAATCCAAGTCACTTAACTGAGAATCCAAGTCACTTAACTGAGAATCCAAGTCACTTAACTAAGAATCCAAGTCACTTAACTAAGAATCCAATATGTCAAAGCCAATAAGCAAACTTATGATTGCGAACCGCGGAGAAATTGCGATAAGAATTATTCAGGCCGCCAGGGAGCGGTCACTCGCAACTCTGGCGATACACCCATTCGATGATGCCAGTTCACTTCATGTGAATTTTGCTGACGAGGCGATCTTGCTTGAAGGGACAGGCACAGCTGCCTATCTGGATGTGGAGCAGGTAATTCGAGTCGCCAGGGACAATGTCTGTGATGCGATCCATCCTGGTTATGGATTCCTCGCTGAAAACCCGGTATTCGCCGAACGATGCCAGGATGAAGGGATTGTCTTCGTAGGGCCGACGCCTGAGACTCTGGATCTGCTCGGAAACAAGCTTCGCGCCCGCGAAGTAGCGTCAACAGCTGGTGTCGCTACATTACCGGCCAGTGGTGTAGTGGCAAGCGAGCAGGATGCCATTACTTTTTTCGAGTCACTGGGAGGACGATCTGCCATCGTCAAGGCAGTTGCCGGTGGTGGCGGCCGCGGAATGCGCATCGTGCAGGTTAAGGACGATCTCGAAGAGGCTCTGAGGCGCTGTGCATCAGAAGCCGAGGCTGCATTCGGTAACGGCGAGCTTTATCTCGAGGCGTACCTGGAAGAGGCACGTCATATTGAAGTGCAGATTGCCGGAGATGGTACGGGAAATGTAATACACATTGGTGAGAGAGACTGCAGTGTTCAGCGGCGGCATCAGAAGGTGGTGGAAATTGCGCCTTCACCAAACTTTCCTCAGGCCCTGCGCGAAAAAATCCATGCTGCCGCCGTTGCTATCGCGGGACCACTCAAATACTCAAACCTGGGTACGTTTGAATTTCTGGTTGAAGGCAGAACGCCTGCTGCTGATGCTGCTTTCTATTTCATGGAGGCCAATCCCAGGATTCAGGTTGAACATACCATTACGGAGGAAGTCACCGGGCTGGATCTTGTCTCTCTGCAACTTGATCTTGCCCTGGGTAAACGGTTGAGTGAGTTAGGAATGGAGCAAGCTGATATCCCTGCACCACGAGGCTTTGCTGTGCAGATGCGAGTCAATATGGAGACGTTGACCAGGGATGGCAGTGCTATGCCGTCGGGTGGTGTGCTCGACATATTCGAACCGCCAAGGGGACCGGGCGTCAGGGTGGATACACACGGCTACAGCCAGTATCAGACCAGTCCACACTATGACTCCTTGCTGGCAAAGGTCATCGTGCATAGTCAGAATCCATCATTTGATACCGTGTTGGCACGGGCGAACCGAGCATTAAGAGAATTTGGTGTGGCCGGTGTTGCGACCAATCTTGGATTCTTGAAGAATGTCTTGTCACATGACACTTTCACCCACGCTGAAGTCTATACCGGTTTTGTGGAAGACCATCTGAATGTGCTGACCCTGTACGAAGATCAACAATCCAGTCAGGGATCGACCACGGGAAACAAGGCACAACTGGCGGGTGGCAGTGTGGACAGTGCAGATCCGCTCGCTGTCTTGAGCTACAACCAGGATATCGCTACCGCAAGTAAACCTCAGGTTACAGAATTGGCGGATGGCATGCATCCGGTGATAGCCGTCATGCAATCCACTATTGTCAGTCTGGCAGTGAAACCGGGTGACCTGGTGCGTGAGGGCCAGGAATTGCTGGTTCTAAATGCAATGAAAATGGAACATGTCGTCATCGCTGAAGTCAGCGGTCAGGTGTCCGAGGTTAATGTCGCTGTGGGTGACACGATACCTCAGGAATCAGTACTGTTGATCATTGGTGAGCAGGAGGTAGAAGGATTTGCAGAAGATGCGGGAGCCGATCTTGATCTCGACACGCCAAGACCGGATCTTGCAGAAATTCTTCGCAGGAGGTCATTGACAACAGACGATGAGGATCGCCAACGACGAATCACCAAACGACATGACCAGGGTGGTCGTACAGCCCGGGAGAATGTGCTCGATCTCTGTGATGAAGGCACGTTTGTGCAGTACGGTTCCATCTCGGTAGGGTTTGGTTTGCATGGCAGTATTGATGAACTGTTAGGTTATGCGCCTTCTGACGGACTCGTGATGGGCCTTGGACATGTCAATGGGCATCTCTTCGATCAGAGTCAGTCTCGTTGCGTTGCTGTTGCCTATGACTATACGGTCCTGGCAGGTACACAGGGCGGCATGAATCACAAGATGATGGACCGGATATTTCAGACTGCCGACAAACTCGAGTCTCCGCTGGTTCTCTTCTCAGAAGGCGGTGGCGGTCGTGCTGGTGGCGGCAGCCGGGCGGCCCGACCCGGAACAGGGGGGTCACCCGTTCTGTCGGGTGGTGGTGGACTGCATACGCCTTCCTGGACACTGCTGGGGAAACTGAACGGACGAGTGCCTGTGGTGGGGATCAATTCAGGATTGTGCTTTGCTGGAAATGCAGCGCTCCTGGGGATGTGTGATGTCATTATCGCTACTGCAAATTCCAGCATTGGGATGGGAGGCCCGGCGATGATTGAAGGTGGAGGACTCGGTGTTTACCGGCCTGAAGAAGTGGGACCGATGGATGTTCAGGTACCTAACGGTGTCGTGGATATTGCAGTTCGGGACGAAGCAGAGGCAGTTGAAATAGCCAAGCAGTACCTTTCCTATTTTCAGGGTGATATCGAGGAATGGAAGAGTCCTGATCAAAGATTATTGCGCCATGCGATTCCGGAGAACCGGCTACGCGTTTACGATATTAGAAAACTGTTACGTACCCTGGCAGATGAAGATTCTGTACTGGAGTTACGGCCCGCGTTTGGGAAGGCGATGCTAACTGCCTTTGTTCGAATCGAGGGACGATCGATGGGTGTGGTTGCCAATAATCCAGCGTTTCTGTCCGGTGCTATCGACAGTGATGCAGCAGACAAAGCGGCAAGGTTTATCAAACTGTGTGATGCGTTCAATATTCCGTTGCTCTACCTCTGCGATACCCCGGGTATTATGGTTGGACCTGAAGCAGAGAAAACGGGCCTGGTGCGACATGCCGCTCGAATGTTTGTGGTCGGCGCAAGTGTTACGGTACCAACCTTCATGGTTGTGCTGCGTAAAGCTTATGGATTGGGAGCGCAGGCCATGGGTGGCGGATGTCACAAGTTACCTGCCTTTGTTGTGGGCTGGCCTACAAGTGAGTTCGGCGGTATGGGACTTGAGGGGCAGGTGAAACTCGGACAGCGCGCCAGATTGGAAGCGATCGGGGATCTCGAAGAACGTCAAAAGGCTTATGAAGCCATGGTTGAAGCAGCGTACAATCGCGGTAAAGGTGTGAACGCCGCCCATGTGTTCGAAATTGATGATCTGATAGACCCTGCCGACACACGTAAGTGGCTGATGGCTGGTCTCACGGCAGTACCGCCAAGCACTTCTGTACCCAGCACCAAGGGTACCTGTGTTGACACCTGGTAGCCTGAGAGGTTTACACTGAACAAGATGAGCAAAATCTCCGGGGAATGATTATGCATAAGCTCTTAGTCGTAGGTCTTCTATTCTTTGCTTTACAGGTGAGTGCAGAGGAAGCCATCTTTGCCGGTGGCTGTTTCTGGTGCATTGAAGCTGCCTACCAGGATCTTGAAGGAGTTAGCAGCGCGGTGTCAGGATTTACGGGTGGTACTCTAAAGAATCCAACCTATCGTGGAGATCACCGCGGCCACTTTGAAGCAGTGAAGATTGAATTCGATCCTGATGTAATAAGCTACAAGGAACTGCTTGCTATTTTCTGGCATAACATTGATCCGTTCGACAACCGAGGTCAATTCTGTGACAAGGGATTCAGTTATCGCAGTGCAATATTTCCCGTGAATGAAAAGCAGCGGAATGAAGCCATTGCGTCGCTTAGTCGGATTGGAGAGCAGTTTCACGGAGAGACTATTTACACAGAAATTCGTGACGCAAGTAGTTTCTGGCCTGTCGAGGAAGGGCACCAGGACTATTACAAGAAGAATCCAATTCGATATAAGTATTATCGCAGAGGGTGCCGGCGTGACGCGCGACTTCAGCAGATCTGGGGTGATGAGGCAGGGGTACATTGAGACCAGATACTTTAATTGTGACCCTTGTCGAGTCAATCACGTCGGCATTCAGACGGTTCCAACCGCGGGATTGCAGTACTCTTACATGGTCCAAGAGAGTGACCTTCGAAGAAAACAGGGTTTGACGGAGGCTGATACAATTGAATTGTTGCGAGCTGCAACGCGAACAGTAGCCAGGCATTATGATCACTGTCCCCGCTGCCAGAAGCCGCTTCAGGCGCCACTCAAAATATAGACTGTTTCTACTTTTTTAGCCTTTCCAGCAAGGGACCGGCAAACTCGAATAG
>Ga0066838_10000359_pt1 | contig 16327 bp, 10 predicted proteins | sample ETNtaG_26_FD_66727 | JGI IMG/M metagenome (GOLD analysis project Ga0066838, IMG submission 66727) | Marine microbial and viral communities from oxygen minimum zone, Eastern Pacific Ocean - ETNP201302SV89 | ecosystem: Environmental > Aquatic > Marine > Oceanic | place: Pacific Ocean: Eastern...
GAAAGAGATTTGTTTGTTGTTAGAAAAAAAATAGAAAAGCAATCAAATAAACTACAACTTAAAGATTTTTACATTTGTTCCTTTAGTTCACGTTCGGTTATTTACAAAGGAATGTTTTTGGCAGAGGCATTATCTGAGTTTTACCTTGACTTAACGGATAAACAATTTATTTCCAGATTTGTAATTTTTCACCAAAGGTATTCGACTAATACTTTTCCGAGTTGGGATTTAGCACAACCCTTTAGAACATTGGCCCACAATGGTGAAATTAATACTTTGAAAGGAAATATTAATTGGATGAAAATTCACGAGCAAGATATGAGCAGTGAATTTTTTAAAGATATTGAATTATTAAAACCGGTTATTATACCTGGAAATTCAGACTCAGCTGCCCTAGACAATGTATTCGAATTACTTGTTAGATCAGGAAAATCTGTCCCATTAGTAAAACTTATGCTTATTCCTGATGCATGGTCAAAGAGAAGAAAAACAGTATCAAAGGCACATCAACAACTATTTAATTTTTTAAATAGTACGATTGAACCCTGGGATGGGCCCGCGGCTATTGCTGCAACAGATGGAAAATGGATTATTGCAGCTATGGATAGAAATGGACTGAGACCATTACGTTATACGTTATCCACGGATAAGCTTTTATTTGCAGGATCTGAAACTGGCATGGTATCAATTCCAAATGATAAAATAGTTTCTAGAGGAAGACTTGGACCGGGACAAATCATTGCCGTTAATTTGGATCAAGGAAAAGTTTTTAATAGTAAAAGTATTAAGGATCATATCTCAAAAAATTATAAAAAGTATAATAAACAAATCATAGATCTTGATAAAAAATTTAGTATTTCAAAAGAAAAATTTATTTATTCTGGTGATGAATTAAGACGTAGACAATATTTAGTCGGGATAAATATTGAAGATCTGGAATTTATTTTACATCCCATGGTTGAGGAAGCTAAAGAGGCTGTGGGTTCTATGGGTGACGATACGCCTACGGCAGTATTGTCAGACAAATACAGACCGCTATCACATTTTTTTAGACAAAATTTTAGTCAAGTTACAAACCCACCTATTGATTCGCTAAGGGAAAATGAGGTTATGAGTTTAAAAACTCGTTTTGGAAATCTTGGAAATATTCTTGATTTTGAAAATTTAACTAAAGACAATATTTATGTGTTAGAAAGTCCAATTTTATCTAATTCTCAATTTGAAAAATTTACATCGTTTTTTACAAATAATCTTAAAGTTTTGGATTGTACATTTGACATTCAACATAATTTGAAAAAAAGATTAGATCAATTATGTGTTGAGGCTGAGATTGCAGTTCGGGAGGGGCATAAACATTTAATTTTGAGTGACAAAGAAATTTCTGAAAAAAAAGTAGCACTACCAATGATCCTTGCTTTTGGAGCAGTAAATTCCAAACTGATTAATTTAGGCATAAGAGGTTTTGTTTCGATTAATGTTCAGACAGGAGAAGCGCTTGATATACATTCTTTCGCAGTTTTATTAGGAGTTGGAGCGACAACTATTAATCCCTATCTAGCTTTCGATTCAATTTATCAAAGATATGAAAAAAAATTATTTGGCAATTTTAGTTACGACAAATGTGTTCAACAATACATCAAATCTGTAGATAACGGTTTGTTAAAAATCATGTCTAAAATGGGTATTTCAGTTTTAAGCTCTTATAGAGGTGGATGCAATTTTGAAATTGTTGGACTAAGTAGAGCAATTGTAGCCGAATATTTTCCAGGAATGATATCTCGAATATCTGGTATTGGTATTTTTGGAATTGAAACAAAAATAAAAAAACTGCACAAAAAAGCTTTTCAAAAAGATATATCAATTCTTCCAGTCGGAGGTATTTATAAATACAGAAAAAATGGCGAAAATCATCAATATCAAAGTCAACTGATTCATATGTTGCAACACGCAGTGACCACTAACTCATATGAGACTTATAAAAAATATGTTCAAGGTATTTATAATTTACCTACAATCAACTTAAGAGATCTTTTGGTTTTTAAAAATTTAGGAAAACAAATTAACATTAATGAGATTGAATCGGCAGACAGTTTGAGAAAAAGATTTGGAAGTGGAAGTATGTCTCACGGAGCTTTATCAGCAGAAGCTCATGAAACTTTAGCTATTGCAATGAATAGAATTGGGGCTGCTTCTTGCAGTGGAGAAGGAGGAGAAGATCCAAAAAGATTTATTAAAATGAATAATGGTGACAACGCTAATTCAAAGATAAAGCAAATCGCCTCTGCAAGATTCGGAGTAACTATTGAGTATTTAAATAATTGTAACGAAATTGAGATAAAAATTGCTCAAGGAGCTAAACCTGGAGAGGGAGGTCAATTGCCAGGTTTTAAAGTATCAAAAGAAATTGCAAAGTTAAGGCTTTCGACTCCGGGAGTTACTTTAATATCACCTCCGCCTCACCATGATATTTATTCCATAGAAGATTTAGCTCAGCTTATTTATGATCTTAAACAAACCAATCCTAAGGCAAGAGTAGGTGTAAAGTTAGTAGCATCAACTGGTGTTGGAACGGTTGCTGCTGGCGTTGCAAAAGCAAAAGCGGACGTAATTTTAATTTCAGGACATTCTGGTGGTACAGGGGCTAGTCCGCAAACAAGTATAAAACACGTTGGAATTCCTTGGGAAATGGGGCTTACAGAAGCAAATCAAATTTTAACCTTAAATGGTCTTAGACATCAAGTAACTTTGAGAACGGACGGAGGTATAAAAACAGGTAGGGATGTGGTGACTGCAGCTATGATGGGGGCAGAAGAGTTTGGAATTGGTACCACTTCCTTGGTGGCTATGGGTTGCGTTATGGTACGTCAATGTCATTCGAACACTTGTCCGGTAGGTGTTTGTACTCAAGATTTAAACTTAAGAAAAAAGTTTACTGGAACACCTGAAAAAGTTGTTAACTTATTTACCTTTATTGCTCAGGAGGTTAGAGAAATTTTAGCAGAGTTAGGATTTAAAAATTTGAACGAAATTATTGGAAGAACTGACCTTTTAAGACAAGCAAGTGTAGGCACATCCAATTTAGATGACTTGGATCTTAACCCACTATTAGTTCAAGCTGATCCTGGAGAAAATAAAAGATATTGCACGTCCAATTTAATAAATAAAGTTCCTTCTACTCTGGATGAAAAAATTTATGAAGATATAAAAAATTCTATTACTCAAAAAAATAAAGTTAGATCAAGCTATAAAATTAAAAACATTCACAGAACAGTAGGAGCACGGTTATCACATTACATTTTTAAAAAATTTGGTAATAAAGGTATTAAAGAAAATATAGTCGAAATTAATTTGTCAGGATCGGCAGGTCAATCACTTGGAGCTTTTGGAATAAAAGGTTTGAAGTTAAATGTTACTGGAGATGCAAACGATTATGTTGGAAAAGGACTTTCGGGAGCGACGATTGTTATTAAACCTCCTACAGATAGCAACTTGATTAGTAATGATAATACAATTATTGGTAATACTGTGCTATATGGAGCTACCTCGGGGAAACTTTTTGCAGCAGGTGAATCTGGAGAAAGATTTGCAGTAAGGAATTCTGGAGCTGAAGCAGTTGTAGAAGGTTGCGATTCTAATGGATGCGAATATATGACGGGGGGTACCGTGGTTATTTTAGGTAAGATAGGTGATAATTTTGCAGCAGGTATGACTGGAGGTATGGCGTTTATTTACGATCCAAAACATAAATTTGAAAACTACGTTAACCCTGATTCTGTTATTTGGCAAGTACCAGAAACTGATTATTGGAAAAGTTGTCTATATAATTTAGTAGATCAACATTTTAAAGAAACACAATCTCAAATAGCCAAAACAATACTTGAAAATTTTAATAACGAAGTACAAAACTTTAATCAAGTTTGTCCTAAAGAAATGCTAGATAAACTTACCAACCCTTTATTATTAAAAACTAAAGTTTCTAAAGCTGTTTAATAAGGGATTAAGCAATATTTGTAGTCATCTTTCTTAATTCAAAGCAGATTCTTCTCAAATCTTTTTTTCTGGAGAGGCTATGATCACCATCTTTAATTTTAATAATTTTTTTATTTTGAGTTTTTAATAATTTAAATATTTTTTTAGAAAATTTTAACGGAACTATCTTATCTTTTAAGCCATGGAAAAGAATTACAGGTATTTTTATATTTATTTTTTTATTAAGAATCTTGTTTTTTCTTCCATTCATAATTAGACTTTTCGTTATTGGGTAAGGTGCTTCATAATCGTTGTTTAAGTAGTAAATTTTGTTTTTAAGAATATTTTTTTTAATTTTCTTACTGAAATTTTTCCACATTATTTCCTCTGTAAATTCTGGAGCTGAAGCAATTCCTATAAATCCCTTTATTTTACTGTGAAAATTTTTAAATAAATTAAGTGCTATCCAACTTCCCATACTCGATCCAATAAATATTAATTTTTTTTTACCTTTTGTTTTTGTCTTAATTAATTGTTTAGCGTCATTAGTCCATTTGGATATATTTCCATCAGTGAATTTTCCAGAAGATTTACCGTGGCCAGAATACTCAAATTTTATAAACCCTATTTTTTTCTTTCTGCAAAATTTTTGAATTGCATTAGGTTTTTTCCCAATCATATCAGACATAAATCCATGAAAAAAAACGACGATTATTTGACTTTTTTTATTTAAAAACAAATATTTGATTTTTGTTTTGCCAGAGGTTGAAAAATATTTAGATCTTTTATAACTCATTTAGCATATTATAATATTTTAAAATAATGAAAAAAAAAATCAAAGTTTTGCAAGTTATACCTAGATTAGGTTTTGGGGGAGCAGAAACAGGTTGTTACGACTTAGCTCATTTTTTATCAGAACAAGATTATGAGTCTTTTATTGTTACAAGCGGTGGAGAATTGCTTAAGTTTATCAAAAAAGGAAAAGTGGAGGTATTTAGATTACCGGTTCACTCTAAAAATCCTATTTTAATTTTGTTTAATGCAATAATAATTTCTCTAATAATACTGTTCTATAATATAAGTATTGTTCATGCAAGAAGTCGCGCACCTGCTTGGTCTTGTTTAATAGCCACGAAATTAACCATGAGAAAATTTGTAACTACATTTCATGGAACTTACAACTTTAGCAATCGAATTAAAAAATTTTATAATTCTGTAATGGTTAGATCTCATTTAGTTATTGCAGGTTCAAATTTTATTTTTTCTCATATTTATGAAAATTATAGTGATTTTTTTTCGAATAAAAAAAGAAAACTTTTAGTAATTTTTAGAGGCATTAACACAAACTATTTTAATTCTCAAAAAATTTTGCCTTCAAAAATAGATAAATTTTCCATACAATACGGAATAGATAGAAACAAATTTATTATTTTGTTGCCTGGCAGATTGACATTTTGGAAAGGTCAAAAAGTATTTATTGAAGCTCTTAAGTTAGTTATAGAGCATGATAACAGTCTACCTTTCGTTGGAATTATTCTTGGAGCTGATCAGGGAAGAAATGTTTATAAAAAACAGCTTCTCAATTTGGTAGAAAAATATAGGTTAAACAAAATTGTAAAATTTATTGATCACTGCGAAGAAATGCCAGTTGCTTACAGAATTGCAAATATAGTTTGTTCTTGTTCTGTTGAACCCGAAGCATTTGGACGAATTGCTGTGGAAGCTCAATCAATGGGGGTTCCAATAATTGCGAGCGATATAGGAGGTTCAACAGAAACGATAGTTAAAGATAAGACAGGTTTTTTATTTAAAAGTGGCGATTCTAATGCTTTGGCAAATGCAATAATTATGCTTATGAATAAGGATTATAATTCATTGAAATCCATTGGTTTTGAAGGTAGGAAAAATATATTAAAAAAATTTGATGTTGATAAAATGTGTCACACTACCTTTACTGAATATAAAAAATTGATAGAATTATCCTAATACATGCCAGATATAAAATTACCAAATGGCAAAACAATTCCATTTAAAAAAACTATGGATGGTTTTGAAATAGCGAAAAAAATTAGCAAATCTCTAGTTAAAGATGCTTGCATAATGAGTGTGAATGGAGAACTCAAGGATTTAAGTTTTTCTATTGATAAAGATGTTCAAGTAAAGATAATTACTCTAAAAGATAAAGAAGGATTAGAAGTAATTAGACACGATGCTGCTCATGTATTAGCAATGGCGGTGCAAGAGCTGTTTTCTGAAACACAAGTAACAATTGGTCCAATTATTGAAGATGGTTTTTATTATGATTTTTCTAGGAAAAAACCATTTATAGATGAAGATCTTAATAAAATAGAAAACAAAATGAAAGAAATAGTTGATCGTGATGAATTAACTAAAAGAGAAGTTTGGAAAAGAAAGGATGCAATAAATCACTTTAAAAACATAGGAGAGTATTACAAAGCGGAAATAATAAAAGATATTCCAGAAAATGAAGAAGTTTCCATTTATCATCATGGTAAATGGCACGATCTATGTAAAGGACCACATCTTCCTTCAACAGGAAAAATTGGTAAGTCATTTAAGCTCACAAAAATTTCCGGAGCATATTGGAGAGGAGATTCAAAAAATGAAATGTTACAAAGGATATATGGTACATGTTGGAGAAATAAAAAAGAATTAGATGAATATCTTTCAAGAATAGAAGAAGCAGGAAAAAGAGATCACAGAAAACTTGGTAGAGAAATGGATTTATTTCATTTTAGAGAGGAAAGTCCAGGCGCGGTGTTTTGGCATCATAAGGGATGGACCTTATTTCAAACTCTTATTGATTATATGAGATTGAAACAAAGAAAGGCTGGTTATAAAGAGATTAGTACTCCTGAGCTATTAGATAAAACCTTGTGGGAGCAATCGGGACACTGGGAAAAATTCAGTGAAAATATGTTTATTTCGGAAACTCCAGATAAAAAAACTTTTGCAATTAAACCAATGAACTGTCCAGGTTGTATACAAGTATTTAATCAAGGTCTTAAAAGTTACAGAGATCTTCCTCTTAAACTATCAGAGTTTGGCAAAGTACACAGATATGAGCCCTCTGGTGCTTTACATGGTTTATTAAGAGTTAGAGCTTTTACTCAGGATGATGCTCATATTTTTTGTACAGAAGATCAAATTACTGATGAGTGTTTAAGCGTAACAAATTTGATATTAGAAATTTACAAAGATCTTGGTTTTATAAATGTTCTGCTACAATTTTCTGACAGACCACAAAAGAGAGTGGGCGATGATAAGATTTGGAATGAAGCGGAATCAGCATTATTAAAAGCAATAAAACAATCAAAGCTAAAATATGAAATTAATAAAGGTGAAGGAGCATTTTATGGACCCAAAATAGATTTTGTACTTAGAGACTCTATTGGACGTGATTGGCAGTGCGGAACTCTACAAGTAGATTTAAATCTTCCTTCCAGACTTGGAGCTTCATATGTTGCTAGCGATGGATCGAGAAAAGTTCCTGTAATGTTACATAGAGCTCTGTTTGGTTCTCTAGAAAGATTTATTGGAATTCTGATTGAACATTATGCAGGAAGATTACCATTATGGCTAGCTCCTTTACAGGTTGTAGTTCTTCCAATTGCCTCGGAATTTGATAAATATGCAAAAAAAATATTTGAACAATGTGTGAAAGCAGGTATAAACACCAAGGTGGATTTAAAAAATCAAAAAATAAGTTATAAAATTAGAGAACACTCATTATCTAAAGTGCCAATCTTGTTAATTTGTGGTGAAAAAGAGGTTAAACGTAAAAGCGTAACAGTTAGAAAATTAGGATCAGAAAAACAAGAAACTCTTTCACTTGAACAAGCGATCAAAAAAATATCTCAAAAAAATAAATTTCCTATAAACTAAGTGGCATTTCAGAACAGAAATTATTTTCAAAGAAGAACTAAACCAAAAGGTCCGAGAACGAATAATAGGATTCGCGCATTGGAGGTTCAAGTTATAAGTAGCGACAAAAAAAATCTAGGTATCTTTCCTATAAAGGAGGCTGTTGAGATGGCGAGACAGGAAGGATTAGATTTAATTGAAATTTCTCCAAATGCCAACCCTCCAGTTTGTAAGATAACCGATATTGGAAAATATAGATATGATTTACAAAAAAAAGCAAACAAGGCCAAAAAAAAACAAAAAATTGTAAATTTAAAAGAAATTAAACTTAGACCAGTTACAGAAATTCATGATTATAATTTCAAACTTAAAAATGCTCAAAAATTTTTGCAAAAGGGAGACAAAGTTAAATTCACTATAAGATTTAAAGGAAGAGAAATGCAACACACACATTTGGGCGATAAATTAATGGAGCGTATAATCAATGATATCATGAATATTGGAAAGGTAGAGGTTCCTCCCAAACTTGAGGGAAGACAGGCCATTATGATAATCCAGCCATTGTAAATTTACAATTTTATTGTAAATCAAATATAAAATTTGTATAAACTGCGTTAATTTTATGCCAAAATTAAAAACTAAAAGTTCAGCAAAAAAAAGATTTAGATTAACTGCTAAGGGTAAAGTAAAAATGCCTCAAGCAGGAAAAAGACATGGAATGATTAAAAGAACTAATTCACAAATAAGAAAGCAAAGAGGTACGACAATTATGTCTAGGCAAGATTCAAAAATTGTTAAATCATATATGCCTTACAGTTTGCGGGGTTAAAATGACAAAAGTAAAAAGGGGAGTTACAAGTCACGCAAGACACAAAAAGGTTCTAAAACAAGTTAAAGGTCAATACGGTAGAAGAAAAAATACGATTCGTATAGCCAAGCAAGCATTGGAAAAAGCAATGCAATATGCTTATAGAGATAGAAGGGCGAAAAAAAGGGAGTTTAGATCGTTATGGATACAGAGAATAAATGCTGGTGTAAGAGCTGAGGGCATAACCTACTCTAAATTTATTAATGGACTAAATAAGTCTGGTATTAAGTTAGATAGAAAAGTATTGGCTGATATTGCTTACAATAACCCAGAAGTATTTAAATCTATTGTAAAAAAAGTGCAATCCTCCCTTAACTAATAAGAATATTTCTATTATCTTTAAAAAAATAAAGAATCACTAAAAAAGATTTTGATATGGAAAACTTTAATCAAATTGAATCTGGTATTCTAAATAAAATAAAAGACATAAGCGATCGTAGCGCTCTAGATTCGGTTAAAACTGAAATTTTTGGTAAAAAAGGAGTTATTACTGAACTTTTTAAAAAAATTGGAAGCTTGGATCAAAGTCAAAGAAAAGAATATGCTTCAAAACTTAATGATCTTAAAACGAAAGTAACAGAGATTTTGGAAAAAAAACTTGTTGATTTTGATCAATCAGAAATTAATAAAAAACTTAAAAATGAAAAAATAGATATAACTTTACCAGGACGAACCTACTTTGCTGGAAAAATTCATCCAGTTTCACAAGTTATAGATGAGGTTATGTCTATTTTTGCCGAAATAGGTTTTTCTGTTGAGGAAGGACCTGATGTAGAGAGCGAATATTATAATTTTTCTGCACTTAATACACCTGAAAATCATCCAGCTAGAGATATGCAAGACACTTTTTATCTTAATCGATCTAAAGATTCACTTTTAAGAACACATACATCTCCAGTTCAAATTAGAACAATGTTAAAAAGCAAACCACCATTTAAAATAATTGCTCCTGGAAGAACATATAGATGTGATAGTGATCAAACACATTCACCCATGTTTCATCAGTTAGAAGGTTTGCATATAGATAAAAATATCAATATGGGTCATCTTAAGGGTTGTCTATATTATTTTGTTAAGAAATTTTTTGAGGTTGCAAAAGTAAGAATTAGATTTAGACCTAGTCATTTTCCTTTTACTGAACCGTCAGCCGAGGTGGATATTGGATATAACATTCGAGATGGAAAAATTAAAATTGGAGAAGGCGATAAGTGGTTAGAAATTCTTGGTTGTGGAATGGTGCATCCTAACGTTCTTAAAAATGTAAAAACGAATCCAAAACAATATCAAGGTTACGCATTTGGTGTTGGAATAGATCGTTTGGCTATGTTGAAATACGGAATCAATGATCTTAGAGCTTTTTTTGAAAATGATATTAGATGGTTAGAATTTTATGGATTCGATCCACTTGATATTCCCACAAATTATAGAGGTTTAAGTAGATGATAACTTCCTTATCATGGTTGAAAAATCATTTAGCAACCAAGGCAAATTTGAATCAAGTAGTAGAACGCTTAACTAAAATTGGTTTGGAAGTAGAAAATGTAAAGTCATCAAATAATAATTTAGATAATTTTATTATTTGTAAAATTATTAAATCTCAAAAACATCCGAATGCAGATAAGTTAAAACTTTGTGATGTTAATATTGGAACAGGAAACATAGTCAAGGTTGTTTGTGGCGCTCAAAATGCTAGAGACGGACTATTTGCTGTTTACGCTTCTCCAGGAACTGTTATTCCAAAAACTAAAATGAAACTTAAAGTAGCAAAAATAAGGGGAATCGAATCCAATGGAATGTTGTGTTCTGGGTATGAGCTTAATCAATCTTCAGATAAAGAAGGAATTATTGAATTGAATAAAAAAGAAAAAAATATTGGTGATAAATATTTCAAAAGCAGTGGTGAAAAAATTATGGATATTACTATTACTCCTAATAGACCAGATTGTTTAGGAGTTAGAGGTATCGCAAGAGATTTAGCATCGTCTGGTCTAGGTCAATTAAAAAAGCAGCCACCAATTAAAATAAACCAAAAATTTAAACAACCCATTAAAGTATCAATAAGCAAAGAAAAAGATCAAGGCTGTGCAATTTTTGGAAGCGTATATATTAAAAATGTTCAGAATAAAGAAAGTCCTAATTGGTTAAAAAATAAAATTATATCTTTAGGTTTAAAACCTATTTCTGCAATTGTAGATGCTACAAATTATGTGATGTTTGATTTAAATCGACCCCTACACGCATATGATGCTGATAAAATTAATAAAGAAATAATTGTACGAAATTCCAAAAAGGGGGAGTCTTTTGAAGCTTTGGATAACAAAAAATATACACTTCAAAATAACATGTGCGCAATCACCGATAAGTCGGGAGTTTTGGGTCTTGGTGGTATCATTGGAGGAACTAGATCTGGTACAGAATTTTCAACTAAAAATATTTTATTGGAATCAGCTTATTTTTATCCTTCATCAGTTCGAAAAACTGCAAAGATTTTAAATATTGATACTGACGCTAAATATAGATTTGAGAGAGGTATAGATCCAAACTCTATCCAATTAGGGCTGGAACTGGGAATGTGTATGATTTTAGACTTGTGTGGTGGTGAGGCTAGCAAGTTTTCAATCGTTGGTAAATTAAAGGAAGAAAGAAAAATGATTGATTTGGATCCAGAAAAATTTCTAAAAATTATTGGATTTTCGATCACAAGTTCAGAAATTAAAAAAATCTTATCTTCATTAGGATGTTCTCAAAAAATGAGTAAAAAAAATATTAAAGTTTTGCCCCCTTCATGGAGATCAGATCTTAAGGAAGATATTGATCTTATAGAGGAGTTAGCAAGAATAAAAGGTTATGACAACATACCTTTAATAAATCCAGAAAAAGAAAATATTAAAGACACTTTAAATTATAAACAAAAACTTTTTCATTTTTCTCAACGATCTGTAGCTTCAAAAGGTTTTACCGAAGCCGTTACATGGTCATTTACAGATTCAAAAATAGATAATTTGTTTTCGGAATTAAAAACTGAAATTAAACTATCTAATCCAATATCTAGTGATTTGAACGTTTTGAGGTCATCCCTTTATTCTAATTTAATGATAAGTGCGAAAAAAAATATTCATAGAAATTTTGAGGATTTAATGTTGTTTGAGATAGGCCCTGTCTTTAAAGGCAGTAAACCTGGAGAGCAATTAACAATGATCAGTGCAATTAAAACTGGAAAATATTCTAGAAAAAATTGGATCGAAAAAGAGAGGAGTTTTGATGTTTTTGATATTAAAAATGACGCATTAAGAACTTTAAACGAAGTTGGCATAGATAACTCTAAGGTAGTCGTGAACAATAAGACAAAGAAGTGGTACCATCCAGGAAGATCTGGATTGCTATCATTGAGTTCAACAAATGGTCCTGAGTTAGCGTACTTTGGAGAAATTCATCCATCAATTGTTAAGAAACTAGATTTGAGAACTGATAGCGTATTAGGTTTTGAAATGTTCTTGGATAATATACCCGAATCAAGAAAAAAAATTAGAGAAGCTAAATCTCAATTTGTTGTTTCGGACTATCAAAAGGTAGTTAGAGATTTTGCTTTTGTTATTGATGAAAAATATAGTTCTGGCGAAATTATTGACTTAGTTAAAAAAATTGATAAAGAATTAATTAAGGCTGTAAAAATTTTTGACGTTTATCAAGGAGATAATATTGATGATGGAAAAAAATCGATAGCTTTTAATGTAATATTTGAGCCTAAAGATAAAACTTTAAGTGATAAAGATATTGAACAAATAAGTAAAAAAATTATTTCAACTGTTCAACAGACAACAGGCGCAACACTAAGATCCTAAATGTCAACGAATGAAACCATTCGCAATTTTTCAATAATTGCGCACATCGATCATGGCAAATCTACTTTAGCTGATAGATTAATTCATAAATGCGGAGGATTAACTGATCGAGAAATGAAGGAGCAGGTTCTTGACTCTATGGATATTGAAAGAGAAAGAGGGATAACTATAAAAGCTCAAACTGTTCGTTTGAATTATAAAGCCAAAGATGGAAGAAACTATGTTCTAAATATTATTGATACTCCCGGACACGTAGATTTTAGCTATGAAGTAAGTAGGTCTTTATCTGCATGCGAAGGGTCCGTTTTAATTGTTGATAGTTCGCAGGGAGTTGAGGCACAAACTTTAGCAAATGTTTATCAAGCTTTAGATAATAATCATGAAATTATACCTGTTCTAAATAAAATTGATTTGCCGGCAGCTGATACGGAAAAAGTTAAAAAACAAATAGAAGATGTAATTGGCATTGATACCACGCGCTCAATTAATTGTTCAGGCAAAACAGGAGAAGGGATTGAAGATATTTTAGAGTCAATAATTAAGGTTTTGCCTTCACCAAAGGGAAATACCAAAAGTCCATTAAAATCCTTATTGGTGGATAGCTGGTACGACAGTTATTTAGGTGTTGTTATTTTAGTAAGAGTAATTGATGGAAGTTTGAAAAAAGGAATGGAAATTAAAATGATGTCTAATAACAGCAAACATATAATTGAAAAAATTGGTGTATTTACTCCAAAACCTACAGATATTGATGAAATTTCATCTGGTGAGATTGGTTTTATTATTACGGGTGCAAAAAACTTATCCGATACCAAAGTAGGAGATACGATATGTGATCCATCCAATCCTATAAGTAAACCTCTGCCTGGATTTAAACCAAGCAAACCCGTTGTATTTTGTGGATTATTTCCACTGGATAATTCGGAATATCAAAAATTAAAAGATGGACTGGCAAAACTGAAGTTAAACGACTCAAGTTTTTCTCATGAACCAGAATCTTCAAGCGCACTTGGTTTGGGTTTCAGATGCGGATTTCTAGGTTTGCTTCATTTAGAAATTATAACTCAGAGATTAGAAAGAGAATTTGATCTTAACTTAATTACCACAACTCCAGGAGTAATATATAAGATTAAAAAGAGAGATGGATCTGTTGATGAATTGCAGAACCCAATAGATATGCCGGATCCTGCTCAGATTGAATCTATAGAAGAACCTTGGATCAAGGCTACGATCATTACACCAGATCAATACTTAGGAGCAATCATAAAAATTTGCCAGGACAAAAGAGGTAGCCAAAATAATTTAACATATTCAGGAAATCGTGCTGTATTGAGTTACGAACTACCTTTGAATGAGGTTGTATTTGATTTTTATGATCGCCTTAAATCTATTTCAAGTGGGTATGCTAGTTTTGATTATGACATTACCGGCTATAAAGAAGGCAATTTAGTTAAAATGGGAATATTGGTAAATACAGAATCTGTTGATGCTCTATCAATGATTATTCACAATGATTTTGTTTATTCGCAAGGCAGGTTAGTTTGTGAAAAATTAAAAGAATTAATTCCAAGACATAATTTTCAAATTCCTATTCAAGCAGCTATTGGTGGAAAAATAATAGCGAGAGAGACCATCAAGGGATATAGAAAAGATGTGCTTACTAAAATTCATGGTGGTGGAGCAAGAGATAGAAAAAGAAAACTTTTAGATAAGCAAAAAAAAGGTAAATCAAAAGCCAAACAATTTGGAAAAGTAGAAATTCCACAAGAAGCATTTATTGGAGTGCTAAAAATAAATAAGGAAACTTAGATGGAGAGATGGCCGAGTGGTTGAAGGCGCACGCTTGGAAAGTGTGTATACGAGCAATCGTATCGTGGGTTCGAATCCCACTCTCTCCGCCATTTTAAACCACTAGTTGCTTTTAGTTTAAAATATTATCCTGTATACTATTTTGTGACTCAGTTAATAAACTTAAAAGGAGTGATAATTTATGTTAGGAGCAGTAGTAATAGTAGGCCTAATTGTTTGGTATGCATCAACTCAGTAATCGATAGATTTTCTGATATAAAAATAAATATAGAGCAAAGTTCTCGGCGCACGCTTGGAAAGTGTGTATACGGGAAACCGTATCGTGGGTTCGAATCCCACTCACTCCGTCATTAATTATTCTTTCAATTTTTAAAAGCGGCATTAAAATAAATTTGACTACCCGTAGAATGAAAAATTTATCCGTAATGAATAAATTTTTCTTTTGATAATGGAATAATCAAGCGTTTAATAAATAACGTTAATAGTTTTAGTTCCGTCCAAAGATTATTATGAGCTATAGTTGTTTTAGGTCGATGGGTGTAGGTCATCCAAAATTGGTCATCAATTCGTTGAAATAACTTTTCTAATGATTTGTAAGGAAGTAGAGCATAAACCAAATTTTTCATGATAGGGAATTTGACTGTGAAAGAAAACAATTTAACTAAATTACTCATTCCTATTTCATCCTTCTTATCAAATTTAAGAATGCTCACATGATGATAATTTTCTGGAAGCATTTCAAGTATATTTCCTTGTTTCACTAAGCCTTTTTCAATAGCAAATTTGGCCATGACTGTTCCAGGATAAGGTTGAAATTTTGCAGTTGTGGCACTATTAACTTTGCATGCAATATTTAATTCTAACGTTTGTTTGGCTTCTTTCAACGTTTCTGTGGGAGACATCATGATATTTTGGGTAAAAATATAAATGTTGTATTTTTTGATGATTTTACTGAGTTCTATCATTTGTTCATTGGTTACACTTGGGCGAAGCATAATTTTGTTACGTATACGTTCATTTCCGCTTTCAATTGAAAAATTTATACTTACACAACCAGCTTTCTTAAGTAACGCAATAATGGGCTCTCGAATCATGACCGGATTCAATCCTATGTGAAATGGTAATCTGATTTCTTTAGAGTATCGTTCGGAAAATTCACTCAACCAGTGTTTTTTTATCGGAAAAACATCATCATGAAAAAAAAAGTATTTGAATTTTCCCTCATATTTATTTTTTAGATGTTTCAATGTATTTAAAAATTTATCCACTTCCATAACAGAATAGATTTGTTTCATGCCGACTTTTCTATAATTTTCGGCATACTTTCTATTAAAGCAGTATGTACAACGATAAACACAATTTCTTGAAGCAAACAAAATAATTCTATCATCCGATTGTCTGGGGAAAAAGTCATAATCAGGAATAGGCAAGGTATTTATATCAACGAGAGGTCGTAGTGGATTTTTTATTACCTTTCCATCGTTTGTTTTAAAACTAAAATTTTTTACTGAGATAAAATCGTCATCAGGATGTTTTTCGAGAAACTCAGCAAACGCTTCTTCTCCCTCACCTGAGCAAATCGCATCAATATAAGGGTTATTAATAATAGATTTGTCAAAAGTTGGATGAGGTCCTCCCATGACTACATATAGGTTCGGGTAGATTTTTTTGATCTTTGTCAGGATTGACAAATAAAACATTACTTCTCCGCTCATTGCTGAAATAGCCAAGTAAGTTGGCTGAAAACTCTTAATTTTATCCATGACTAACGGCAGCTCGTTTTCACGATTAAAAAAAACATAATCTAAAACATGCCCTTTTTCTTTTAAAAATGCAGCCTAAAACAGTTCTGCAGGAAGAAATGGTATTTCATATCATTACGGCAGGCTGGAAGATCAGGCGTTATCAAATGGTTGAAACAGGCGTTTTTTATCACGAAGCTTTCAAAGCTATG
>Ga0066838_10000379_pt1 | contig 15879 bp, 20 predicted proteins | sample ETNtaG_26_FD_66727 | JGI IMG/M metagenome (GOLD analysis project Ga0066838, IMG submission 66727) | Marine microbial and viral communities from oxygen minimum zone, Eastern Pacific Ocean - ETNP201302SV89 | ecosystem: Environmental > Aquatic > Marine > Oceanic | place: Pacific Ocean: Eastern...
AATTATGGTTGCTTTTTTTTTCTTTTTATCTGGCACTTGCACCAAGTTCTTAATTGAAATTTTACTTTTTGCAAAAATTTTTGTTATAGATGACAAAACGCCAGGCTGATCTTTTGCTTCAATTCTTAAGTAAGAGGAACAAGTGTGATTTAATATATTTAATTTTCCTATTTTTTTTCTTAAGAGACTAGAAACACCAAAAGGATATTTAATATTTCCCCTTAGAATTGAACATAAATCGGAAATTAAAGCTGAAGTCGTCGGACCTGCACCCGCACCTTCACCTTGTAAAACTGATCTACCAATTGGAAAACCATCCACGACAATTGCATTTAAGACACCATTAATATTAGCGATATAAGAATTCTCTAAAACAAGACAAGGATGTACACGTTCCATTAACTTGTTATTTTTAATCTCAGCAATCGCTAACAATTTAATTTTGTAACCCAAATTTTTGGCGTGATATATATCAGTTTGGTTGAGATTTTGTATACCTTCAGTTAAAATCTTATTTTTTGATATAGTTTTATTAAAAGCTATTGACGATAAAATTTTAATTTTAGCAGCAGCATCATTTCCTTCTACATCAGAAGCTGGATTGTTTTCTGCAAATCCTAATTTTTTAGCATCATCAAGAACTTCTGAAAAATTTTTTCCAGTATCATCCATTCTAGATAAAATATAATTAGTAGTTCCATTAAGAATTCCATATATTTTATTAATTTTGTTAGCTATTAAACCTTCTTTGATTAGTTTTATAACTGGAACGCCGGCCGCGACCGATGCTTCATATTCGAGATTAACTTTGTTTTTTTCGGCAATAAGAGCAAGCTGATCACCATATTTTGACATTAGAGCTTTGTTTGCAGTAATTACATGTTTTTTATTTTTTAATGCTGAAAAAACTATTTTTTTTGCAATACCATCAGATCCGCCAACCAATTCGATAATCACATCAATATCTTTTTTGGTTGCTAAATACATTGGATTACAGATCCATTTAGATTTTGGAATTTTAATACTTCTTTTTTTGTTTATATTTTTTGCAGAAATATATTTAACAAAAGGTATTTTTCCAGTTTTAATAGTAATTTTTTTTTTGTTTTTTTCTAAAGTTTTATAAAAAAAGCTGCCAATATTACCAAAACCGACAATTGCTATATTAATTTTTTCAAGTTTCATGATTAGTTCGGTATATCATTGATATTCGGATAAGGTCTATTCATATTTTTATTAGTAATTTTTTCTACCAGTTCAATAAATTCACTAGAGGAAGTATTAATTCTTGTAAGACCAGTATTTATTCCAATTTCTTTTTCCAAAGGAATGTTTTCAGTTTTTGCTACTTTTTTCATAGAAGGCTTTTTTTTCACTTTAATTATTTTTTTTTCCTCCAAATGTACTTGTTTGGCTAATTTTTTCTCTTCTTTAATTTTTCTCTTTTCATCTAACCGAGCTTGTTTGGCTAATTTTTTCTCTTCTTTAATTTTTCTCTTTTCATCTAACCGAGCTTGTTTGGCTAATTCCTTCTCTTCTGCGGTTCTTCTTTTCCCAGCAAGACGTTCTTGTTTAGGTAATTTATTTTTTCCTTCTATTTTCTTTTCATTTTCTAAACCAAATCGTTTTTTTATTATTTCTAATTCTGATTTGCTTTCTTTATCTTTTTTATCTAACTGCCTTACTTCTACAATCATTGTTTTTTTAAAATAGGACTTTTTTTCTTTACTATTAATACAAGCATGATCACCGCACCAATAAACTTTTTTACCACCTGAACAAGCAAACAAAAAAAGGGAAAAAATTAATAAAGTTAAATATTTCATTGCAGTCCCAACGTTTCTTTTAATTGGTATGCAACATTCATATTTTGGACTGCTTGGCCTGAGGCACCTTTAATTAAGTTGTCTAATGTTGAAACAATTATAATTTTGTTTCTTTTTCTGTTTTTGCAAACTGAAATTTTGCAATAATTTGTATTCATTACATCTCCTGTGCCAATATGAGAGTTAAATTTAGCTATTTTAACAAAAAAATTATTTTTATGATATTTTTTTAAAAACCTATAGATTTTTTGAGCATTATTTTTTCCATTTGTTTCCAGGTATATAGTAGATAAAATTCCTCTGAACATTGGTATGAGATGAGGTGTAAAAAAAACATTAATTTTTCTTTTTGATACTTTTGATAATTCTTGATCAATTTCCGCCATATGTCTATGAGATCCTACGCTATAAGCTGAAACAGAATTAAATAAGTTTTTAAAAGCAAATTTTTTCTTTATATTTTTGCCAGCGCCAGAATATCCAGACTTAGAATCAATAATAATATTATTAATATTTATCATTCTTTTTTTAACCAAAGGAACCAACGGAAGTTGGACAGAGGTAGAATAACAACCAGGACAAGAAATAATGTTATGATTATAAAGTTTATCTCTTGAAAATTCCGTAATGGCATAAATTGACTTTTTTATAAGCTTTTTACAGTTATGATTAATTCCATACCATTTTTTGTATAATTTGGAACTGTTTAATCTAAAATCAGCCGATAAATCGATTAATTTTATATTATCTGGAATTTGTTTTGCAATTTTTTGCGCCTCGCCACTCGGAAGTGCTGTAAAAAGAATATTTATTTTATTCCAGTCAATTTTTTTTATTTCTGAAATATTAGGTAAATTTTTTTTTTTAATTGATTTATCAAAAAAATTAATTGATTTTCCAATAGATTTTTGCGCACATAAATAGACGATTTTAGCTTTTGGATGCTTTGATAATATTTTAATTAATTCAAGTCCGACATACCCTGTTGCGCCAGCTATTGCAATATTCAATGAATTTTTCATGTTCCTTGATTATATCAATTATTATTCCTAAGCGATATTGTAATGAAGATTTATCTTTTCGAAAACTGGAAGCCTCTTCTCGCTTTTTTACGACCGTATTTTTTTCGCTCTACGATTCTCGAATCTCTCGTCATTAATTTTTCCTTTTTAAGCGCAAGTTTAAGATCAGGCTCAAATTCGACTATAGCCCTTGCTAAACCATGAATTATTGCTCCAGCTTGACCTGTTAAACCACCGCCTTTAACCGAGCAACTTACATCAAATTCATTTTCTCTTTTAACCAAAATCAAAGGTCTATAGATTGCAGTCTGTAAATTTGGTTTTATGAAATAGTTCGTCATTTTTTTATTATTAACATAAATTCTACCAGAGCCTTTTTTTAGCCAAACTCTAGCAACAGATTTTTTTCTCCTTCCTGTTGCGTATTTAGCTTCTTTTAAATCTAATTTAATTTCTCTTTTAATTGATTCAGAATTTATTTGCGCTTCCATATTAATTTATTAAAATATAGTTTTTGGAATTCATTTTAGAAAAATTAATAATTTGAGGGTTTTGCGATTCGTGCGGATGTGATTTACCCTTGTATATTTTTAATTTGGAAAGTTGCCTTTTGGCCAATGGACCGTCGGGCAGCATTCTTTCAACAGCTAATTTTAAAATTCTTTCCGGTTTTTTGTTTATCATTAAGGAAGGGGTGGTGCTTTTGATCCCACCTGGATATCCAGTATGTTTGTAATATTTCTTATTCTTAAATTTATTACCAGTAAATTTAATTTTTTCTATATTGGTTACAATAACAAAATCACCGTTATCCATATGTGGAGTGTATTGATTTTTATTTTTTCCTCTCAAAGCTTTAGATATATACGCAGCCAATCTACCCACAACAGCATTTTCAGCATCTATTAAAAGCCAATTATTTTTCACTTCTTTTTTCTTAACAAAGCTTGTCATTGTAATTGGCGCATAAGTACTGAGATTAGTAGTCAATGTCAAATCTTTTGCAGTATAAAAAAGACTTTACATTCAGTATATATTTTAATTGAATAAATCATTGCCGATTTGTATCAGATTGTGGGCATTAAACAGCTAAAATGATAGTTTAATGAAACCGACTGTCTGGCGTTTTTTTTATTACCGAAATAATTGCCTTGCGTATTTAACTATATTGAGCACCTTGAATTTTTAAATATTAGAATTAAAGATGTAGTAATTAAAAGTAATGAACCTATTTGATGCATAGATGCTAATATTATCTGAGCGCCAGAAAGTACTGTTAAAATTCCCAAAAAAGTTTGCAAGAAAAGCAACGTAAAAATCAACAAAGCAGTGTTTCTTAAATAAATAAAATATTTATTTCGATATATGATTGTTGCGATAAAACTAAATAATATAATTATAAAGTAGGCAACATTTCTGTGGATAAATTGTACAATTGATGGTGTTTCAAAAGCTTTAATGGAAAATAAATCTTTTAATTTAGAGTCATCAGGAAAATAGTTTTGATTCATCAAAGGCCATGACTGATATATTTGACCAGCGTCCAAGCCTGATACAAGGGCACCAATCGAAATTTGTATTAGAAGACAAAATATAAAAAGAGCTGGCAAATAAAATGGCAATTTTTTGTGAGTTATGAACTTCTTATCCATTATTTTATAGCTAAGATAATTCCAAAGTAACAAAATAAAAATAACAAAAGCTAAAGTCAAGTGAATCGTTAAGAGATAATGACTAACATCTGTTCGTTGAGTCAAACCACTCTCAACCATATACCAACCAACAACACCTTGTGTAATTATTAAAAAAAAGATTGAGTAAAAAAATATTAATAAATTTTTTTTCAATAATTTTTTAAAGGACAAATAAATTAACGGGATTGCATAAAGCAATCCAATAATTCGTCCTAATAAACGATGAATATACTCCCACCAAAAAATAACTTTGAATTCCTCCAAGGTCATTGATGAATTTAATAATTTAAATTCCGGTATTTGTTGATAAAGTAAAAATAATTTCTTCCATTCGGTTGGGGTTGATGGTGGTAATATGCCAGAAATTAAATCCCATTTGGTAATTGACAAACCTGAATCTGTTAATCTTGTTAATCCACCAACAATAATCATTAACCCAACAAGAAAAGTTATTAACAACAACCAATAAGAAACGTAAATATTTTTATTTTCAACGATCATATAATTAATATACATATCTATTTAATGAATTAAAAAATGTTTATTTGTCGCCATAATGAATAAAAAGAAACTAAGAATTGCAAGAAATAAAATTGATTTGTTAGATAAGAAGATCTTCAAACTAATTAAAAAAAGGACTCAGATTGTTAAATATATGTTAAGTTTAAAAAGATTTAAAAGCCAAATTGTTGATCGTAAAAGAATTAGTAAAATTTTAAAAAATATTAAAAATAAATCTATTAAAGAAGGAATTGATTCAAAAACAACACAACAAATTTGGAAATCAATAATTTGGAGTTACGTCGATTTTCAAAAAAGAAATTTTAAAAAAAAATAATTATTTACTATGAGGTGGTAATTTCTTCTCAATAAACATTTCATGTTTGCGGGTTGCAGGATTATATTTTTTTACTTTTAACTTTACTTTTGCTTTCTCGCCAGCAGTTGGTTTTTTAACATAATAAAAAAAAGGACTATCTGGTTTACTTTCAGGTACAAGACGAATTTTTATAGAACTTTTTTTAGCCATTATTTAAATTTTTTTAATTCTCTAATAATCTTATGAATCTTATTTATTTTATCTTTTATACTTTTGTTAACCTCAAAATCGGTTTTATATATACCTAAATTCGTATTATCGTCAATAGTGTGAGTTTTTGGTCTGTTTAATATCTTTTTTGCTCCATTAATAGTCAGACCTTTTTCTTTTAATAAAAATTTTATCAGTTTAATAATCTGAAAATTTTTCTTGGAATAATATCTTCTCTTACCTGCTCTAATCAATGGCTTAATTTGCTTGAATTGAGTTTCCCAATACCTCAGCGTATGTGTTTGTAAATGACCGCTTTTTTTATCAATTAGACCAAGTTCTTTAGTAACTTCTCCAATAGTTTTATAGGCATCATTAGATTTAAGATTATTTTTCATTGACTATTCAATTTGTTTTTAAATAGCAATGAAGGTTTAAATTTAACAACTTTTCTTGCAGAAATTTTAGCTTCCTGTTTAGTTTTTGGATTGCGGCCCATTCTTTCTTTTTTAGTCATAATTTTAAATGTTCCAAAAGATGAAATTTTAATTTTATTTGATTTTATTAATTCAGACATAACATATTCAAAAAAATCATCAATTATAATTGATGAAATATTTTTAGAAAAACCTAAATTCTGATGAACTTTATTAATGAGGTCTTTTCTAGTAAAATTTTTTTTTAACATAAACCAAAAAATATTATTGGTTTAATTAAGCGTCAACAGTAATTAAATGTGACTTTATCTTTTCTATCAAATTAGCTTTCACAATTTTACGACACATTTCAATTGAATGAGCGAATCCTATTGCATCTGTAGAACCATGACTTTTAACAACAGGACTTTCAAGACCTAAAAATATAGCGCCATTATATTTTCGCGGGTCTAATTTTTTCTTAAACTGCATGAGTGATTTATATGAGAGCAATACCGAAATTTTGTTTAAAGACTTTTTCAAATTTTTTATTATAAAATTTGCTGTTCCTTCAGCAGTTTTTAAAGCAACATTTCCTGTAAATCCATCTGTAACTATAACATCAACATTTCCATCCATTATATGATTGCCTTCAATATATCCACAAAATTTAAAATTATTTATTTCCTTTTCTTTTAATATAGAAAAAGTTTTCCTCAAAATATCGTTTCCTTTATTTTCTTCAAGCCCGATATTTAATAATGCTATTTTTGGGCAAACGTTGTTGAAAAGAGATTTAAACAAAGCAGAACCCATGCTGACAAAATCTAATAAATTTTTTTCACTACATTCAACATTAGCGCCTAGATCAAGAACTACATTCATATTTTTATTATTTGGCCATAACCCAGCTAAGGCAGGTTTATTAATTCCATTTATAGTATTTAAAATAAGTCTAGAAATTACTAACAGTGCACCTGTGTTGCCAGCAGATAGCGATATATCTGATTTATTTTCTTTTTGAGATTCTATAGCCTTCCACATGCTCGATTGTTTTCCTCTCTTTGCAGCAACAAGAGGACTTTCATTATCTAAAATAATTTCGTTAGTATTAATAATTTTGCAATACTGTTGAACCGATTTATTTTTATATATTTCTTTTTCTATCTTTTCTTGGTGTCCATATAGAAAAAAAAAACAATCTTGATTATATTTAAGAGAAATTTTAATACCCTCGATAATTTTTTTTGGTGAATTGGATCCACCCATCGCATCGATAGCAATATTTATTTTTTTAGTCATAATATTTAAAAAGAATTTTATTTTTTTGGATCAAAGACTTGCCTGCCTTTGTAAAAACCAGTTTTCAAATCTACATGATGGGAAAGTCTGAACTCACCTGACTTTTTATCCTCAATAATATTTGAGTTTTTAATTCTATGATGAGATCTTCTTTTATTTCTTCTAGACTTTGAGGTTTTTCTTTTTGGTACAGCCATTTTTTAAATATCTATTTAAAATTAAAATTTAAATCTCCCCTTAATACACTATCCGAACTTAAATCAAAACAAAAAGCTTGATATTTGTCAAAATAAGTAACCACACCAGTATTAGGAGTACATTTTTTATTCTGATTTAACGTTAAGTATTTAAGTAAAAACGAATACCTATTTTTTAAACCTTTACTTCCATAATTTTCACAACTTAACAAAATATTATAAAAATTTTTTACTAGAAGCTTCATTTTATTATTGACAAATGTATCTCCATAACCAATTTCCCTCATATTTAATTCTATTTTCTTAAAAATTAAATCAAACGTTAATTGAGAAAAGCTTTTATATAGTCCATTTTTATTTTTTTGTTTTAATTTGATAAATAAAAAAGAGATGTGAAGAAATATAAGATTAATTCGATTTCGAAAAGTATCGTTTAGACAAAATTTAGTATAAAATACTTTATTTCGTGATAATAAAAGAATTTTATTATATAATTTATCTACTTGAGTTTTTTTTTGTTTTGTAAATTTAATCATATGAAAAAAATTATATTTTGTTTATTAGTAAACTTTATTTTCTTTACCGGATGTCAACGTAATGAAGTACTGAAGACACACGGGATATCATATTTAGAAAAGAGAGAAAAGTTAATAGTTATAAATCAATCAAATAAAAATGATGCTGTTAACTTTTTAGGGCATCCAGCCACCAAAGGAATGACCGATGACAATTTGTGGATTTATATAGAAAGGACAAAAACTCGAGGAAAATTATTAAAATTAGGTAGAAATTATTTAAAAAAAAATAATATTTTGATTTTGGAATTTAATAAATACGGCATTCTTACCAAAAAAGAATTTTATGATAAAAGCAGAATGAATAAAGTTAATTTTGTAAAAAATATAACTGAAAATGATATAAAAAAAGAAAATTTTATATATAGTTTTTTATCTAGTATTAGACAAAAAATGGAGACAAAAAAAAAATAGTTCTAGTGAGCTATTACGGCCAAAAGCAATAAAGCAACTATATTAGTTATTTTGATCATAGGATTTATAGCTGGTCCAGCAGTATCTTTATAAGGATCTCCAACTGTATCACCAGTGATAGCTGCTTTGTGTGCCTCCGAACCTTTGCCGCCAAATTTTCCATCTTCAATATATTTTTTTGCATTGTCCCAAGCACCACCACCGGCTGTCATTGAAATTGCAACAAATAGACCAGTAATAATTACGCCTAATAACATTGCGCCAACCGAAGATAGCGCTGCTTCAATTCCTCCAGTTATCAAAATAATAAAGTATAAAATTATAGGTGATAGAACTGGCAATAAAGATGGAATTACCATTTCTTTAATCGCTACTTTAGTTAATAAATCTACCAACTTACCGTAATCAGGTTTTCTCTTTCGCTTCATAATTCCAGGAATTTTTTTAAATTGTCTCCTAACTTCAATCACTACAGCTCCACCAGCCCTACCAACAGCTTGCATTGACATTGATCCAAACAAATAAGGTAACGCACCACCAATTAACAATCCAACAACAACATAAGGATTAGAAAGATCGAAATTAACCGAAATATTTTCCAATGGTGAACCACTGATATTTGAAAAAAATTTTATATCTTCTGTATAAGCGGTAAACAAAACTAGAGCACCTAATCCAGCTGAACCTATAGCGTATCCTTTGGTAACAGCTTTTGTTGTGTTTCCAACTGCATCTAGTGCATCAGTAGTTTTTCTAACTTTTTTTGGAAGATTTGACATTTCTGCTATTCCTCCAGCATTATCAGTAACAGGACCATATGCGTCTAATGCAACAACCATACCCGCTAATGCTAGCATTGTAGTAACAGCTATAGCAATTCCAAACAATCCTGCTAAGTGATTAGTTAATAATATTCCAGAAATTATAATTAAAGCTGGTAAAGCTGTAGCTTCAAGCGAAACAGCCAATCCTTGAATTACATTTGTGCCATGACCCGTAATAGATGATTTTGCAATACTTAAAACGGGACGGAACTTTGTTCCAGTGTAATATTCCGTAACCCAAATAATAAGTCCTGTAATTACTAAACCAATAATACCACAAAGATAAAGTTTGAAACCACTAAACTCAACATTCGTAGATGAATAAAAATTATCTAAACCTATTACTTTATCAGTAATTGGATACAAAATTACTAATGATAAAAAAGCAGTAGCTACAAAACCTTTATATATAGCTCCCATGATATTTTTGCTTGAACCTAGTCGTACAAAAAAAGTTCCCATTATTGAAGCAAGTATACATGTTGCTCCAATTGTGAGCGGATAAATCATCATGCTTAGGTTATCTACAAAAAAAATAGATGATAAAACCATAGTGGCAACTATTGTTACTGCATAAGTTTCAAACAGATCTGCGGCCATGCCAGCGCAATCACCTACATTATCTCCAACATTATCAGCGATAACAGCAGGATTTCTTGGATCGTCTTCAGGAATACCCACTTCTATTTTACCAACTAAGTCAGCACCAACATCAGCCCCTTTTGTAAATATTCCACCACCTAATCTTGCAAAAATAGATATTAATGATGCTCCAAAACCCAATCCAATCAGTGCATTTATTATTTCTCTATTTTCTATATTTAATTTTAATAAAATTAGATAATAAATTGCTATTGACAATAAGGCCAATCCAGCAACTAACATTCCAGTTACAGCTCCAGATTTAAAGCTTATATTTAAACCTTCGGCCAAACCCTTTCGAGAAGCTTCAGCGGTTCTGACGTTTGATTGAACTGATACAAGCATTCCAACATAACCTGCTGTTCCTGATAAAAAAGCTCCAATAAAATATCCAAGTCCCACCCAAATCCCCAAGGTATATGTAATTATGACTAGGATAATAATTCCAACTATAGCAATAGTTTTGTATTGACGATTTAGATATGCTTTGGCACCTTCCTGAATCGCACTAGCAATTTCTTGCATTTTCGCATTTCCAGGGCTAGTTGATAAGATTTGTTTACCAACTACATATCCATATAAAATGGCTAATAAACCTGCGATTATAATAAAATTAAGTGTACTAATCATTTATTAAAATTAATTATGATTAAAAAAACGCAAATTGCCAAAAATAATCATAAAAGGCAACAAGAATCTTTTTCATTCATTTTTAATTCGGCTCACTTTTGATATTTTATCTAATATGGCGTTTAAAAAGCCTTTTTGTGAACTTTGTACAAAAAAATCAGATACTTTTAAATATTCACTAATAACAACTTTAACAGGAGTTTTGTGCTTAAACATAAATTCATATATAGCTGCCATAATCATTAATTTTATTATTAGTTCAGTTTTATTTTCGTTAATATCGTCCTTTAATTCTTTATTCATAAAACCTTGAATCAATTCTTTTCTTTCGATAGTTCCATTAACAATATCTTTTATAAATTTTTTATATCTATGTTTTGGAAAAGTTAACTCAGTATCTTTATTTAAATGATGACTGTATAATTTTTGAACCACTATAATTCTTGGATTCTGACGTATTTTATTATCTTGCATTACTTAATTATATTGAATACTGAAATTGCTGCATCAACAGCATTACCACCCTTATTTTTTTTATTTGGATCAGCTCTTTTATTTGCTTGTTTATTGTTATTACAAGTTAAAATTCCATTACCAATTGGTTTTTTGGATTTAATACTTAAATTTGTTAGTGCGTTAATTACTGTGGAACAAAGATGATGAAAATGTGGAGTTTGCCCTTTTATAACACATCCTAGTGCTATAAAAGCATCATATTTATCAATCAAATTTGAAATTACAACTGGGATTTCAAATGTACCAGGCACAGTGATTATTTGAAAATTAGATATCTTATTTTTCTTAAGTTTTGATATGGCCCCATCAATTAGTAATTTACTAATTTTTGGGTAAAAATTTGATACAATTATACATACTTTCATTTAATTATTTCCTGCTTTGTAATTTTTATACCGTAACCTTCTAAACCAATAACCTTTTTTTTTGATCTGGTAACTAATATCATTTTCTTAATATTTAATGCTTTAATAATTTGAGATCCTATACCGGAGTTTTTAATCAGTTCATCTTGTCCTTTTTTATAGAAATTTTCACTTTTATATCCTTTCAAAGTTTCTGAAACGGACTTAAGATTTGTATCTCTTATAAAGATTAAAACACAATCTTTATGATTTTTAAAGTGTTTAATCGTATGATCAAAGTAGTTAGGTAGTTTCTCACCCATTAAATAATTTTTAACTATATTTGATGAAATAACTCTAACTCTGGGATTTTTATTTTTTTTAATATCTCCTTTGATTAATGCAAAGTGTTCCGACCCATCTAATAAATTTTCAAAAATTTTAATATTATAATCTTGCTTTTTAATTTTTATAATTGATGATTTTCTAAGTTTTATTAACTTTTCACGATTTAAGCGATAAGCTATCAAATCGTTAATTTTTCCTATTTTTAATTTGTGTTTTTTTGTAAAATTAAATAATTGTCTACCTCTGGCCATTGTTCCATCATCATTCATAATTTCACAAATAACTGACGAAGTACCACACTTAGATAATTTAGACACATCAACTGATGCTTCTGTATGTCCCGCTCTTACTAAAACACCACCACTTTTTGAAACAAGAGGAAAGACGTGACCAGGTGATACAATATTTTTTTGCGAGACATTTTTTTTAATTGCAGTTTTGATTGTAAGAGCTCTATCATGAGCGGAAATGCCAGTTGTGACACCTTTTTTTGCATCGATTGAAACCGTAAATGCGGTTTGTGTTCTAGAATTATTAATTGGTGACATTAAAGATAAATTAAGCTTATTTACTTGAGATTGGTTTAAAGCCAAACATATAAGTCCCCTACCATATTTTGCCATAAAATTTATTGACTTTGCTGTTACTTTGGATGCTGGAATAACGAGATCGCCTTCGTTTTCTCTTCCTTCATCATCTACTAGAATGAACATTTTACCGCGTTTAGCATCTTTTATAATTTCACTAATTTTTGAAAATTTTTTTCTCATTTTAAAAAGCTTTTTATATATTTGCCAAAAACATCAAATTCAACATTCACCACATCTTTTTCTTTAAGATAAATTAAATTAGTTGACTTAAGCGTTTTGGGAATAATTGCAATTTGAAAACCATCTATAAAGATTTTAGCAATAGTTAAAGACACTCCATTAATAGCAATCGATCCTTTTTGAACAATGTATTTTTTGAATTTTTTTGGTAGTTTGAAATAAATTTGCCATGACTTACCAATAAGGTTAATTTTTTTTACAGTAGACGTTGTATCAATATGGCCTTGAACAAAATGTCCAGAAATACGTTCCCCATATTCTAAAGATTTCTCAAGATTAATTATATCTCCTTTTTTCGAAGATTTAAAAATGGTTTTGCTTAATGTTTCCTTAGAAATATAAAACATACCTAAATTTCTATTGCACTTTTCTAATGTTAAACAAACTCCGGAACATGATATGGAAGAACCTATTTCTCTTTTTATGAATTTTGTTCTGGATGATATTTCTAAAATGCAATTGTTATTTTTTTTGTGAATCTTATTAATTTTACCAGTATTGTTAATGATTCCATTAAACATTATCTAATTTTATATGTTATCATTTTTTCACCTAAAAAATTGACTTTTTCATTAACGCTTTTTTTATTCTTTAAAAATATTTTTAAATATTTTTTAATGTTACATTTTCCATTTTTTCCAAGATTCTTATTTGATATAAAAAGATTCAAATCATCAACTAGATTCTTATATAAAAAATTAGAAGTTAATCTCATTCCGGATTCTAAAAAAATCCTATAAAAGCTTAATTTCTTTGCCTTAATAAGCACTTCTCGTAAATCTAAATTATCATCTGCATCTACTGGAAGTTTAAAAAGTTTGATTTTCAAATTTTTTAGTAGTTTAATTTTTTTTTTATTAAATTTGTTATAAAAAAGTATAGTACGATGATAAGTGGCTTCTTTTATTATTTTTGAGTTTAATGATATGTTAAGTTTATTATCTAGTATAATTCTCGAAGGACTTCTATCTTTCAAACCATCAATTCTGCATGTTAATCTAGGATTATCATTGATAATAGTTTTTGAACTAGTTATGATACAATCATGATTTGACCTCATCAAATGGACTCTTCCTCTAGAAAATTTATTTGTAATCCATTTATTCTTCCTATTAATTGTGAAAAAATCTTTTGAAACTGCCAATTTGCAAGTTACAAAAGGTAAAATATTTTTTTTAGATTTATGATAGCTTCTATAAAAATGGTTTATCTTATGCAGGTTAATTCCTCTATTTACATTTATACCTTTTTTTTTAAATTGACTTGAGCTTTTATTGAAAGATCTTTGATCTGAATCATAAATTGAAAAAGAAACTTTTTTTATTTTATTTTTAATAATTGATTTTACACAAGAAGATGTTTTACGATGATGTGAGCAAGGTTCCAACGTAACATATAATTCAGAATTATTAACATTTACTTTAGAAAAATTAATAGCATTTTGCTCCGCATGAGGCCTTCCATTAAGACTGGTATGACCAGAACTTATAACGCAATTATTCTTTGTAATAACACACCCCACAGCAGGATTTCCTTTTGTATTACCAAGTGTTTTGTGAGCTTGCTTTAAAGCAAGGTCCATAAAAAAAGAATTTTTTGAAAATTTATTCCGTTTTGTATACATTCAAGTTGCCAATGAATTGTTCAAAATCTTTTGCTTCTTTAAAATTTCTATAAACTGAAGCAAAACGAACATAAGCTACTTGATCTAAATTTGCGAGACCATCCATAATAAACTTTCCTATTGTAGATGTGGGAATTTCGTTTTCGCCAAGACCTTCAAGATTTCTGATAATTTTTGAAATAAACTTGTCAATAGTTTCGCTATCTATCGGTCTTTTTCGCAGTGCAATAGTAATAGATTTGGTAATCTTATCTCTGTCAAAAGGTGCTCGCCGACCATTACTTTTTATTACAATTAGCTCTCTAAATTGAACTCTTTCAAAAGTTGTAAATCGTTCTTTTCTTTCGCACGAACATACTCTTCGTCTTCTAATGGCAGTTCCATCCTCAGTCGGTCGAGAGTCCACAACAGAAGTATCTTTTTGCCTACAAAAGGGACAAAGCATAATTTAATTTTCTTTCAAATGGTTATAAATCGGAAATTTAGAACAAAGTTCAATAACTTCTTTTTTAACTTCGGTTTCAATTTTACTGTTATCTTCAGGATTCTTGGACAATTCTTCAATTATTTTAGTTATTAGATCCCCCACTTTTTTAAACTCGCCTAATCCAAAACCTCTAGTTGTTGCTGCTTGTGAACCAAGTCTTATGCCCGAAGTAATTGTCATTTTCTGTGTATCAAAAGGGATGCCGTTTTTGTTGCACGTAATATTTGCTTTTCCTAAACTTGTTTCTGCAGCTTTTCCAGTTACATTAAAAGGTCTTAGATCAACTAACATTAAATGTGTATCAGTACCTCCAGAAAATATTTTAAAACCATTATTTTTCAAAGTTTCAGATAAAATTTTAGCGTTAGCAAGAACAGATTTAATATAATTTTTAAAACTAGGTTGCAAAGCTTCTTGAAAAGTAACGGCCTTTGCTGCAATGATATGCATTAAAGGTCCACCTTGATAACCAGGAAAAACAGCCGAATTAATTTTTTTAATAATATCTTCTCTATTAGTCAAAATGATTCCTCCTCTACCACCTCTTAAAACTTTATGAGTAGTTGATGTAACAACATCAGCATACTCAATTGGATTTGGGTGTCCTTTACCAGCTACTAATCCTGAAAAATGAGCCATATCTACCATAAGATATGCATTTATTTTGTCGGCAATCTCTCTAAATTTTTTAAAATCAATAATTCTTGAATATGCACTGCCACCAGCAATTATAAGTTTCGGTTTATGTTGTTTCGCTAATATCTCTATTTGATTGAAATCAATAAGTCCTGTTTCTTTGTCTACATCGTAGTGAAATGAATTTAACCATTTACCAGAAATTGAAACTTTTGCTCCATGAGTTAAATGACCTCCGGAATTTAAGCTCATACCAAGTATTGGGTCTCCTGGATTTAAAAGTGCAAGATATACTGCGCCGTTAGCTTGTGCTCCTGAATGTGGTTGTACATTAGCATATTTACAATTAAATAATTTTTTTACTCTTTCAAGAGCTAGATACTCCGCCTTATCAACAAATTCACATCCACCATAGTATCTTTTTGATGGATAGCCCTCAGCATATTTATTTGTCATAATTGAGCCCTGGGCATCTAAGACAGCTTTTGAAACAATATTTTCTGATGCGATTAATTCAATGTG
>Ga0066838_10000452_pt1 | contig 14500 bp, 10 predicted proteins | sample ETNtaG_26_FD_66727 | JGI IMG/M metagenome (GOLD analysis project Ga0066838, IMG submission 66727) | Marine microbial and viral communities from oxygen minimum zone, Eastern Pacific Ocean - ETNP201302SV89 | ecosystem: Environmental > Aquatic > Marine > Oceanic | place: Pacific Ocean: Eastern...
AAAAAACGAAGTCGTCCACAGGTGACGATTATATAAGCATTTCCGATGAACCAGCATTTACACCGAAGCCATCAACGGGCGATGACGATTATATAAGCATTTCCGATGAATCAGTAATTACACCGAAGCCATCAACGGGAATAGCAGATGGTAATGCTTCAGCGGGCGAATGCGGAAAGGGCAAGCAACTATGTAGGGATGGTTTCTGTCGGGTAAGTTGCGAAACTAGCGATGGGTTAGGCACATCGACGAACGGCATCCAAATTGTAGAAGATGGTCGAGGTGATGTGATAGATAGAAGGGCGGGAACGATTACACTGGACGGCGAATCAATGACGCGGGGTGATGGGGTAAACGAAACGGTTGGAAGCGATCCTGTAATCAGTCACCAAGACGAGTATATCACGACTAACCTATCCACCCCCAATCTCCCTAAAGAAACCGGCGGTTCGAAATCATTTGATGACCTCGGCCCTATTGACACAGAGTTAACGGAGGGGCAACCACCTAGACAGTAAAAAAACGGCGCCGAGCCACCCGGATTTTATGGTGATGGATAGGATCCAGTTTTTACCTTAACGGGTCAATCCAATCTCACCTGAATCCCTTTCTCCCTGCCGATCATCAACCTTCAGGGTATGCCCAGTCGTCTTAGGATGTAAATGTAGTAACGTCGTATTCCTCCTTTGCGACTGACTAACCCTTTAAGTCCTCCGTGCAGCCAGTGGTGCCATCGAATCACCTGTAGGTCATATAACCGACGCGGAAGGTGTTGAGTTTCTGTACTGTGGCCTACTAACGGAGAAAAGAGGCTACTCCTATGCGCATCTTGTCGACGGGGTCTGGTAGATCAGGCGTTGCTCAAAACCCGCTCATCGTTCCTCCAGATTAGTAATACATAGGTAGTAGGAGTCCCTTCCTGACAAGGGGGGTACCCCCGGGGGTGGGTTCAGGGGATACCCAGATGCCTTAAGATGATGTAGTAATGCCGTATTCCTCCCTTGCGGCAGCCCCTCCGTGCAGCTAGTGGTGCTATATCGGCTGACGACGTACATTTGGTAGATAGGGGATTAGATACCGCTGTAAAATTCAGTACAGCCTTTCGTCCATATCTTTAGACTCCACGCTATGAACGGATACAAAAAGGAATAATACGAGCCTGAAGATCTTCAATGTGGACGGCAACCGACGTCTACTGAGGCTCAACTTCATCAACAGTGAGATCTTTTTCAACTTCTCATGTATGAGACAGGGCAGTAGAGAGTTACTGTTATTCCTAGTTCAGATTACTAATATCTAGATAGCCGGAGTCCCAAAGAGGGCTGAAACGAGGGCACGGTGTAGAAAAATGGCTGGAAAGCTCCATATTGCTTGACAAAATGGCGGAGGGGTAGGGATTCGAACCCTAGGAGCTATTACACTCAACGGTTTTCAAGACCGCCGCTTTCGACCGCTCAGCCACCCCTCCGAGAAGCGCGAAATATACGCGATTCGCTTCATTTTGTTAAGGACTTTGCAGCCGCACCTGTCTGTTTGTATTGGCTTCTTTAACCTGCCAGTATTTAGATGGGCTCAAATCATGCGTTTCGACCATGGCTGAAATCTGGGTGATCATATGTGCGAGTATTGCAGGCTTGTATTGGCTGGCGGCAATGCGCTGCAAGGAGGTCGCGGTTGCTGTTGCACGCCGGGAGTGTCGCCTTTGCGACGTGCAGCTGCTGGATCAGACGGTGCACCAGACGAGGATTTCTCTGAGCAAGGATTCGAAGGGAGGTTGGCGAATCTGGCGTGAGTATCGATTTGAATACTCCCACGATGGAGAATCCCGTTCACGGGGTCGGCTGATGCTGCTGGGGCACAGCCCTGTTCGAGTCGATATGGAAACCTTCAATCCGGCGGTTCACTAGACCTTGATTGCTCGAATTGTTTTTGTTGTGTGTCTGGTGAATCTTGCAGGCTGTCAATTCGGCCCACCTGAGCACTGTGATATCGGTTCCACTCTGGCACCAATCGATATTCCTTCTCCCAGTTTTGAAAAGGTGGATCTGGCGCCAGGTACCAATCGCCTGCGAGCGCAGAAGATTTTTGATCTATGGCGAGAGTCCTGTCCTCAGAGCAAAGTACTGGACGTTGCCAGAACCAGATACAACAACTTTTCCTGTCTTATTCCTGGACTTACAAACTCAAGGATCGTGATTGCCAGCCACTATGACAAGATCGGTGGCGGCAGGGGTGTCGCCGATAACTGGAGCGGCGTATTGATCGTTCACCAGTTGCTTAAGTATTTCATGGCTAACCGACCGGAGTTTTCGCTTGAGTTTGTGGCTTTTGCGCAGGAAGAGGAAGACATGATGGGTTCGCGTGATTACCTGGATTCAGTGGACACAGGTCAGATCGTGGCCATGATCAATGTCGACACCATTGGCCTCGGACCGCTCATTATCGATACTCGTTCCTCTCTTGATCTGGGTTGCCTGGCTCAGGAAACGGCAGACATCCTCGGACTGCGTTATCTTCGCAGCGGCTACTTGACTGCCGGAGACTGGAAACCCTTCAAAGACCAGGATATCCCGGTGTTGAACCTGCATTCTGTCGATCGACGAACGATCAGACGCATCCACAGTCGGCGTGACAGGGCTGGCAATGTAGACATGAGCTATTTATCAGAAGCGTATCGGCTGGTATTGAATGTACTGTTGAATTATTCCGTATGAGACATTGAAGCGAATCTCTCCTCTTAGCAGATACGTTGTAAAGCAATCGCCGATCCCGATGTTGATATTGAGAAGGGAGGCTAGGAACGAGGTCCGTACCGGTGCTGAACCGAAATCCTCGAGTGGAAAAATCAACGGCTGTGCAGGCGAGCGATACGCCGTCCATCTCTGGATCTTCTTTGCAGTCATAGATATGGAAAAAACGAATGTGATTTTCAATTCTCGATTCAGTGCGTTTGTCCGCAAGTGGATTCCTGATCAGCTGGTCCCTAGATAATAGAAGGCGTTGAAAGTGGCTGCAAAACTGTTTATCGGGGAATAAGCAGGTTCCGGTTAAGAAAGTGCTTATCTTAAAACGCAGGAAACTGTACCCAGGGGTAATGTTCTGAATCCGTTAGTTCTGATCCAGCAAAGTTCGGTAGGTTTTCAAGTGTTTCAGTGCTTCTGTGTGCTGTCCAACCAACTCGTATAAGCGTGATAGATTGTAGTGGGCATCGGCGAACGAGGCTGCCTTTTTATAGGCGTCAATTGCATCGTGAATTCTTCCCATATCCTCAAACAGCGTTCCCATGTTGAATGCGGCAAGAATATTGTCCGGCTCAGCCTTCAGCGCTTGATTATAGTGACCTTCTGCAGCGTCATAATCTCCCGCCTCTTGCATCAGTCTTCCCAGGTTGACATGGGCATCCGAATGCTCTGGTTCGAGTTCAAGTGCCCTTAGATAGGCAGCCGGGGCATCTTCCGGGCTAACGGCTTCCAGGTCGACGCCGAGATCGAACCAGTCATCACTGTTGAGCTGATTGCTGGCCTTTGCTTTTTCAGCCGCTTGTTTGGCTAAGGGTGCAACAGTGCCCGCCAATTCAGACACTGCGAAATTAAAATGGAACTGGCCGGATTCCGGGTTATAGACCTGATCATCGTCTCTAATCACGACGGCACCGCCATCGCCGCTGATGCGCAGGGCCGTCAAAGGACGATTGGAGGGAAGTTTTCGTTGCAGTTCGAACAGGCTGCGATTGATTTTGTTGCGCCGCACACCGGATGCAAGCAGTTCCTTTGCTGTTCTAAGGATGACGATGTCCTGGAAGCTGAAGCGATAATGCTGGTTCGGGCTGCGCTCCGGATCCAAAACACCACGAGCAACGTCACGAATCACCGTCTCCGGCAGTTCGAGCAGTTCAGCAACTTCTCGGGTTGAATATCCCTTCATGTTGGTTACGACACACGACCCGCGGAATAATGAGTTTACGAATAGCAGCGGCCTTCACACGCGGTGTCTTTTTTGTCCTTTTTACGGCCTGCTAGTGTCACAAATTACCCATGATCAAGGGTGTCCTGTGTACCGTTTTATCATATCAATAAATTCGCCTTCTGGCTTTGCTTCTGACGAACAATAACGCCTCATCTAGCGTACGCCATGATTATGCAGGGTAGGGGGGCAACTTCGTCTTGCCAACGACCAGCCTGCAACCATTGTTAGTCAGAATAGCAAACCACTATCGAATAAAATCTAATAAAGGCATATAAAACAAATAGGTGAGCACTTTTCTTAATGTAATAAATCACGTTAATTATGATGCATTTCGAATCATATCTCTTGCGATCACGGTTTGTTGAATCTGAGAGGTTCCCTCATAGATTCTAAACAGGCGTACATCTCGATAGAACCGCTCTATGCCGTAATCCTCGACGTAACCAGCACCGCCGTGGATCTGTACAGCCCGGTCAGCCACCCGGCCTACCATTTCTGTGGCAAACAGTTTGCAGCTGGCAGCAAGGGCAGCGACATTCTCGCCAGCATCTCTGCGTTTGGCGGCATCTTTAATCATACAACTGGCTGCATAGTTCTCCGTCTGACTGTCAGCCAGCATGGCTTGAATTAGCTGGAACTCGGCAATGGGTTGCCCGAACTGCTTTCGTTCTAGTGCGTATTTAAGGCTGTCTGCAATCAGGCGTTCTGCAATACCAACACTCAGGGCACTAATATGCAGCCTTCCCTTGTCCAGAACCTTCATGGCGGTCCGAAAACCAGCCCCTTCCTTGTCACCTATCAGGTTTTTAGCGGGTACGATGACACTATCGAACATCACGTCGCAGACGTAGGTGCCTTGCTGACCCATTTTGCGATAGGGCTTACCCAGCTCAATACCATTTATCCCGGCTTCAATCAGAAAGGCGGAGACGCCTCTTGAACCTGCCTCATTCGGGTTGGTGCGGGCAAACACTGAAAAGAGATCTGCTTTGGGCGCGTTGGTAATAAACCGCTTTGTGCCATTGATAATGTAATTGTCACCTTCTTTCACTGCCGTCGTGCGAACGGAGGCTGCGTCAGATCCGGCCTCAGGCTCGGTTAAGCAGAAAGAACCAATGATTTCACCTGTCGCCATTTTGGGAAGGTAGGCTTGCTTTTGAACTTCGCTGCCATCAATAACAAGCGATTGTGAACCTATCCCCACGTTGGTCCCGAAGACAGATCGAAAGGCAGGTGATGTATGACCAAAGATTCGGGCAACCGCAATCTCCTCGGACATATTGAGGCCCAGACCACCATAGGCTTCCGGGATTGTCAGGCCGAACAGCCCCATTTCTTTCATTTCCTCAATCAGATCATCCGGGATCGTATCAGCCTCTCCAACCTGGGATTCCAAAGGCCGTAATCGTCTCTCCACGAATCTGTCGATGGTGTCAAGGAGCTGATCTAGCGTGTCTGCATCAAGAGCCATATTCTATTTGTCCCTTCCTGGATGAATTCAGATTTGAGCCTGAAGGTTACTGTCGAATGGTGATCGCAACCTATATAATGGCGCGCTTCATTAACCCCGGCGTTAAACGGTCTGCATTTTATGTAAGCCATTGGATTAACGCCAGCCAAGAACGCAGGTACATACCGATGGCAGGATTCAAGTGGGATGACCCCTTTTTTCTCGATGATCAATTAACTGAAGATGAGCGACTCATTCGTGATTCAGCAAGAGACTACGCGCAGGACAAATTGATGAGTCGTGTGAAACAGGCTTTCAGGGAAGAGCATTTTCATCGCGAAATCATGAATGAAATGGGTGAATTGGGTCTGTTGGGTTCGACCCTGTCAGAAAAATACGGCTGTGCAAACGTCAACTATGTTTCCTATGGGCTTGTCGCCCGGGAGGTTGAACGGGTCGATAGCGGTTATCGATCGGCGATGAGCGTGCAATCGTCACTGGTGATGCATCCCATCAATGCTTATGGCAGTGAGGAACAACGACAGAAGTATCTTCCAAAACTCGCGACTGGTGAGTGGGTTGGTTGTTTTGGTCTGACTGAACCAGATCATGGTTCCGATCCCGGCAGTATGGTGACAAGGGCAGAGAAAACAGACAGTGGTTACCTGCTTAATGGCGCCAAGATGTGGATCAGCAATTCTCCTATTGCCGATGTTGCAGTTGTCTGGGCCAAGCTGGATGGCGTCATCAGAGGATTTATCGTTGAGCGGGGAATGTCAGGATTTGAAACGCCCAAGATCGAGGGGAAGTTCAGCCTTCGATCTTCCGTTACCGGCGAGATCGTACTGTCCGATTGCGAGGTACCTGAAGAGAATCTGTTACCCAATGTCAAAGGACTGGGAGGCCCGTTCGGCTGTCTTAACAAGGCGCGTTACGGTATCGTCTGGGGTGCAATGGGTGCAGCGGAATTCTGCTGGCATGCTGCGCGAACCTATACGCTCGAACGAAATCAGTTTGGTCGACCACTGGCTGCAAATCAGCTGATCCAGAAAAAGCTCGCTGACATGCAGACCGAGATAACACTCGGTCTCCAGGGAGCTTTGCGTTTAGGCAGACTGATGGATGATGACAACTGCCCGGTTGAGAACATCTCCCTGATGAAGCGGAATAACTGTGGCAAGGCACTCGATATTGCTCGTATGGCGCGCGACATGCATGGCGGCAACGGCATTTCAGATGAATATCACGTCATTCGACACACCCTGAATCTTGAAACTGTAAATACCTATGAGGGTACGCATGATATCCATGCGCTTATTCTAGGAAGAGCACAAACCGGACTTCAGGCTTTTACAGGCGCATAAGCGAATAGCGGGTACGATGAGGGTACATGTTTTTTGTGAGATTTTCGCCTGATATCAGTTTAACATTAACCAGTGGGGAGCCCGCATTACTACTCACGCAGGTAAATCAGACGGTGTCTGACGAGGTTCAGGCAGGAATTGGGTGAATTTCCAGTGACAATGACTTACACGGGAGAGTTATCTCCTAGATGTTTTTCATACATTTCAAACTTCCATTTCTCAATCAAGGCGTTTAAGTTACGTTATTACTTTATCTAACAGAACCGGAGAGTTCGGGAGGGGTAAGTGATTAGGATACTCGTGGTTGATGACCATCAACTGGTGCGAACGGGAACATCAAGGTTGCTGGCTGACATTGAAGGGCTTGAAGTCGTCGGTCAGGCCGATAGTGGTGAACAGGCTATCGATATGGTCAGAGACCTGAACCCCGATGTTGTTCTGATGGATGTTAAAATGCCAGGTATCGGCGGGCTGGAAGCAACCAGGCGATGCTTAAGAGTAGATCCTGATCTGAAGATTGTTGCGGTGACCGTGCATGAGGATGAACCCTATCCATCAAAACTGATGAAGGTTGGTGCGGTTGGATACCTGACCAAACAGGCTGATCTCGATGAGATGGTTCGGGCAATCAAGAAAGTGGTATCTGGTCAGCGATACATCAGCTCAGAGGTAGCCCAACAACTGGCGCTCCGTCCATATTCTACCGATGAATTGAGTCCGTTTGAGGCGCTTTCGGGTCGTGAGATGCAGATTACGCTGATGGTTATTAACGGAGATAAAGTATCAGAAATATCTAAAAATCTTTCCCTCAGTCCAAAGACCGTCAACAGTTATCGATACCGGATCTTCGAAAAGCTCGATATCAGCAATGATGTTGGCCTGACAAAGATGGCCATTAAATACGGTGTCATCGATTCGGAAGCTGTCGCCTGACCTGGGCGCTTCATTTTTTCTTATTGAATAAGCGCTGATCAGAGCAGTATTGTTCAATTCTGCGGTAAAATCACTGACTCAATTGTCTGGTTGTTCTCGATGAGTGAGTTTGATCGAAAGTCCTTTCTGAAACATTTAACGTCGCGTCCTGGTGTGTACCGGATGTTCGGCGAGGATGGGAAGGTTCTCTATGTCGGTAAAGCCAAAAACCTGAAGAATCGGGTCTCCAGCTATTTCAGGTCTACTGCACTGGATGGCAAGACCATGGCGCTGGTCGCGAAGATAGGTCAGATAGAAGTGACAGTGACCAGCAGCGAAACCGAAGCCCTGCTGTTAGAGCAGTCGCTCATCAAAGAATTGCACCCACCTTATAATATTGATTTCAAAGACGACAAGTCCTATCCCTATATTTATCTCTCTAGCGAAGATGAATTCCCGCGCTTGTCATTCCACCGTGGCGCACAACGACGAGCAGGAAGGTATTTCGGACCCTTCCCCAGTGCTTATTCTGTTCGTGACAGCCTCAACATTCTACAAAAGGTTTTCCGCGTCAGGCAGTGTGAAGATACCTTCTTCAAGAACAGATCCCGTCCCTGTTTGCAGTATCAGATAAAGCGCTGCTCAGGTCCCTGTTGTGATCTGGTGTCAGCCGAGGAATACGATGAGGACGTTGCACATGCTTCGATGTTCCTTGAGGGTAAGAACAGAGTACTGCTTGATGACTATGCCGATAAAATGGAAGCAGCTTCAAAAGACCTGAAGTTTGAGAAAGCAGCTCAATACCGAGATCAGATTGCTCACCTGCAGAGGATGCAGGAACAGCAATATGTCATGGGCGGACAGGGTGATATCGATATTATTGCTGCTGTAACGAATCCCGGCGCTGTATGCGTTTTGGTGATGATGGTCAGAGGTGGCAGAATGTTGGGTAACAAGACCTATTTTCCAAGAATCAGAATCGAGGAGAATGAATCGCAGCTGTTGTCCTCGTTTATTCCACAGTTCTACTTTTCTGGATTCGGTGGACGGGAGATCCCTCGAGAGGTCATTGTCAATGCGACTCTCGATGATAAGGACCTGATCGCGGCAGCACTGACAGAGAAATCCGGACGAAAAGTAAATATCGCGGATAACGTAAGAAGCCGCCGTCAACGCTGGGTAAGGTTAGCGGAAACAAATGCTGAGCAAAGTCTCGGCTCGCATCTAGCTAACAGAAACAATCTGAATCAGCGATTTGATTCATTGCAGTTGGCTCTCTCTCTGGATGAAATGCCTCGGCGACTGGAATGCTTCGATATCAGTCACAGCTCGGGAGAAGCGACCGTGGCATCCTGCGTCGTATTTGATCAAAATGGCCCACTCAAATCTGATTACCGTCGCTTCAATATCGAGGGGATTACACCAGGAGACGACTATGCTGCATTGTCTCAGGCTTTGTCTCGTCGCTACACTCGAATAAAGAAGGGTGAAGGGCGTCTGCCTGATGTTCTGTTTATCGACGGTGGCAAAGGTCAGGTTCACGAGGCTGAGCGGATCATGGAAGAACTGCAGATCTCGGATGTATTTCTGGTGGGAGTCGCCAAGGGACCTGGTCGAAAAGCGGGTCTTGAGAGTCTCGTTCTGTCCGGATCTGAAGAGATCGTGTTATCACCAGATAATCCAGGGCTGCATCTCATTCAGCATATTCGAGATGAAAGTCATCGATTTGCGATCACAGCCCACCGCCAGAGGCGAGGCAAGAAAAGGAAAGAATCTGTGCTTGAATCAATTGATGGCGTCGGGCCAAAAAGACGGCGATCGTTGTTAAGGCATTTTGGCGGTTCACAGCGTATTGAGAGTGCAAGCACTGAGGAGTTGGCAAAAGTTGAAGGCATCAGTCAAAAGCTTGCTGATCACATTTATGCTACGCTGCATAGCAGCTAAGTGAACACTGGATAATGCATTCGCTGTGAAACTCCCGATCAGCCTTCCTAATATTTTGACGAGTATTCGTATTGCACTGATACCAGTGCTTGTCATGGTTTTTTATCTGCCGTTTGAATGGCGCTATATTGCTGCGGCAGGCATATTCACTCTGGCTGCGGTTACCGACTGGCTTGATGGCTATCTCGCGAGAAGGCTAAATGAGATGACACGCTTTGGGGCATTTCTCGATCCGGTCGCTGACAAGCTGATTGTTGCTGTTGCCCTGGTGTTACTGGTCGAAGTGCATGCAAGTGCAATTCTTGCTGTACCAGCGCTGGTCATCGTCTGCCGCGAAATTGTTGTCTCAGCCCTCAGGGAGTGGATGGCTAAATACAGTGAGAGGCGAAGTGTTGCGGTTTCATTTGTCGGCAAGATCAAGACGACATTTCAGTTCATTGCCATCATAGTTCTGCTTGCCAATGGCCCCGTGCAGGGTAGTTACATTGTGATGACTGGATATGTCCTGTTGTATGGTGCAGCAGTACTGACTATCTGGTCCATGTATCTGTATCTGAGGATCGCCTGGCCGGATCTTTCATTGGGGATGGTTAAGAATGAGAAGGATCCGGAGTAGGTAAACCGGGGTGTTGGTTATCGGCAAGTCGCTTCGTGAAGCCGTGAATTTGGTGCCCGGGGCCGGAATCGAACCGGCACCGCCCTAAAGCGACGAGATTTTAAGTCTCGCGTGTCTACCAATTTCACCACCCGGGCAAAGGTCATGAAAGGCGCGTAGTTTAACGATGTCACGCGTCAGGCTCAATCATTCAAGCTGGTCTGGCGGATGAAATTTCTGGAGAAAAAGACACTGGCCAATAATGCAACCGGGCCACAAGCTCAATTATCGCCGGAACGGGTTGAGGAAGGTGTTATCAGGGAACAGTTGCACTGTCCGGCGCACAGGCAGTTCGAATCCGATATTCCGTGAGTATATTGACGATTATTCGGTTAAAAGTGTCTGATTCCTGACTATCGGCACATATTCAGAGGTTATATTAAGACACATGTTCTACAAGGATCGCCAGTAGCGTATTGTTTGTCTGATTCAAACCAATAATGAGGCCCTATATGGAATATGAAACGCTGAGTTGTGAGCAACGGGATCAGATTGCAGTGCTAACACTCAATCGACCAGATAAACGCAACGCGCTGTCGAGGAAGCTGCGTGATGAAATCATCATTTGCCTTGAGGATCTCGAATCGAATGAAAATGTGCATGTTGTCATCATGACAGGGGCAGGGGATTCATTCTGCGCCGGATTTGACTTAAGTGAATTCCAGACGGGTGATATGAATGAGATTTTTGCTCACGCCACCACTTACCATCACAAGGTATACAACTGCACTAAACCCATTATTGCAGCAATTAATGGCCCGGCAATGGCTGGTGGTATGGACCTTGCGGCCATGTGCGACCTAAGGATAGCAGGGGATAAAGCCATTTTTGGCCAACCACAGGTCAAGATGGGTATCGCTGCGGCATTCGATCTGCTACGCACAGTCATAGCGGAACCCCTGGCTCGTGAATTGTGTCTCACCGGACGAGTCTTGGCTGTTGATGAAGCCATCCGATGCGGGTTTATCAACGAAGCTGTGTCGCAGGCAGAACTATTTGACCGTGCCATGCAAATTGCATCATCCATCGCGGACACGAAATGTGGTGAGGTGATGAAGACTGAATTCAGAGACGGTCAACCAGATCTCTTTGAGTAGTTGCCAACCCAGAACAACCTGGCGATGCAACGATTTCCAGTTAAGGAATCGCGAGTGCGACCAGTTCCATGAGTTCATCTTCGACACCCAATGCCACCACCAGGTATTGCTTACCGTCCAGCTCATAACCCATGGGCGCACCTGAAATTCTGCCGCCTACGGGTATCGAGCGAAGAAGTTCCCCAGTGGTCTTATTGAATGCACTGAGAGTGTCAAGAGACCTGTTTGTCGTAAAAAGCAACGTATCGGTGACCAGTGACGATCCCATACCGGTCACCTGCTCACTGCTTGCGTTTGCTACCTGCCATTGAATAACCCCTTCATTGAGATCATAAGCTGTGACAGAAGATTCACGACCGCCAAAAGGTGAGGTTGTATTGGGTCCTCTGAAGACACTGGGACTTGCATAGTAAAAGCTGCCACCGTTGCCGGGCTCCATGGTGATAAGAAAGGCCAGCGGCCCAAGAGAGGTGACATATAACATTTGAGTTGTGGGATCAAATGATGCTCCACCCCAGTTTGCACCGCCTCCAATGCCTGGCATCAGGATTGTTCCCTGGGTGGATGGCGGCGTGAACAATGGTCCATAGACAAGTCCGCTAACTGAGCCAGGATCGACCAGATCACTCTCTACAACGCCCTGATGTGCGAATGGCGGTGGTTTTGAGGGAATTGGTTGCGTTGGCGCAGTCCATTCTCCAGGTACGGTCGAAACCGATGGCACGGGTGTTTCAATGATTGGCCACACGGGCTCACCCGTGACACGGTCAAGCACATAAACGAAACCCTGTTTGCTTACCTGAGCAAGGGCTTTGATGGGTTCCTCATCAACAACGATATCGACAATATTGGGGGCAGCGGGGAGATCATAATCCCAGATATCGTGATGTACCGTTTGAAAATGCCAGTTTCTTTCACCGGTCTCGCAATCGAGAGATACAATGCTGTTACCAAACAGGTTGTTGCCTGGCCTGTCACCGCCATAATAATTATTGGTTGGACAACTGGTTGGCAGGTATACATGCCCCAGTTCTTCATCAACGCTCATGGGTGCCCAGACATTCGCACCACCGATGTCTCGCCACGACTCGTTCTCCCATGTGTCAGTGCCGAATTCACCTTCGCGAGGGATAATATGAAATGTCCACTTAAGTTCACCACTGGTTGCATCGTATCCCCACACATCGCCAGGGGGTGATGGTGGTATCAGTTCGCCGTCGTGGATACTGGAGCCGACGATGACAACATTACGGCACATAATGGGTGGTGATGTATTGCCAACCTGTATACGAACGCCACCGATATCGGGAATGCCAGGCTCGTCATGAGCCTCGCTCAGGCTGACAGCGTTTGCGTTCAGTCGGGGAATGTCCTCTAACAGATCTACTATGCCGTTGCCGAGAGAACCGAAGGCTTCGATGGGTTGACCACTCACTGGATTGATGGCAATCAACCGGGCATCTCCGGTTACCATATAGAGTTGTCTCTTACCATTGTGCTCAGCGTAGGCAAGGCCTCGGTGCAGAAATCCATTATTTGGCGGTGTGCCAAAGTTGTAGGCCTCTGGATCGTAAACCCACAGCGTGCTTCCTGTGGCGGCATTGATAGCCGATACCTGGCTGAACGAGGTGCTGGTGTAGAGAACGCCATCGATCATCAGTGGCGTGGATTCAAACAATGTGTTTTCAACCCCGGCAATATCGTTGTCGGGAGACCGCCAGCGCCATAAGACTTCAAGGTCGTCAATATTGTTCTCATTGATCTCGCTGAGCGGGAGGTACTTGTTGCTCGATAGATTTCCTGCATAGTTTGGCCATGCGCCACCTGCGGTACCGTCAGTCAAGAGTGACCTGGGTCCGATGACCTCGACCACCACGGTGTCGGCAGTACTATCATCAATACCGTCATTGACGATCAGGTTAATCGAATAGGTGCCAGGTGAACCTGCAACAAAGGTAACGACGCTTCCTGATCCGTTGATTACGGCACTGTTGCCTTCGGGACTGGTGCTCAGTTCCCACAGGTAGGTCAGACTGTCTCCATCTGCATCGCTGCTTTGTCCGCCGAAGAGTGTAACTTCTGCCTCGCTGATCACTGTCTGATCGACACCCGCATTTGCAACTGGCGCGTTGTTAATGGAAGTTGTGTCGAGCGCTGCCTGAATTGTGTCAAGAAATGTGTTCCTGGCATAATTTGCCGGTTCGCTGGTCTGATGGTAATTGTTCCCTTGTCTGACCGTGCTGCCGTCTCCCATTCTGGTGTAATTGCCGAACCTGAGGACCACAAGATCATCTTCCGGGAATACGGCAATCATCTGGTCCATCACACCCAGTGCCGCGTAGCCGCCATTGCCCAGGGGCCACCAGTAGTATCCATAGGTATCATTAAGAGCAGGTTCAGTACTTTCCTCGTACCACGTGTGACTCAACAGCCGGGTACCATTCCAGTCACCCCCGCGGGCATACAAGAGCCCGAACCGCGCGAAATCTCTAGGTTCCGCATCAAGGCAGCAATAGCTCATGACATGATCTGTACTGTCGGTCCACCACTCGCCGGAGAAACCGATAATATTTCCCAGCCGCTCAGCTAGATAGTCGTCTGCTGGCATACCAGTTGAGGCTTGTACGATCTCGCCGGCAATCATGACATCAGAATTGGAGTAGATGTAGATCTGTTCACCAGGTGTACCATCGAGTGGCCTTGCGAGAGAGACGGCTAACTGATCAGGACTGTTGTAAAACTCACCACCATCAGGCACACCATCACCGTCATCGTCGTCCAATATCCGAAGCGCTGTACGGACTGTCAGCAGGTGACGCAGGGTGATATCAGCTTTTTCGGTATCTGCCCAGGAGGGGATAAAGTCAGCAAGCGACTGATCGAGATCATTGATGAAACCATCATCCAATGCGGCGCCAATCAGTGCACTGGTAAAACTCTTTGCCACAGACCAGCTGGTGACAAGATCAGTTGCGGATTTCCCTGACGAGTATCGTTCGGCGACTATATAACCGTTTTTTATGACCAGAACTGCACCCGTGTCGTTGCCGGTAGCGAACGCGTAGTCGAGAGCCTCGTTGATTGAGTCGGGGCAGATACCCTGAGACTGAGG
>Ga0066838_10000468_pt1 | contig 14318 bp, 10 predicted proteins | sample ETNtaG_26_FD_66727 | JGI IMG/M metagenome (GOLD analysis project Ga0066838, IMG submission 66727) | Marine microbial and viral communities from oxygen minimum zone, Eastern Pacific Ocean - ETNP201302SV89 | ecosystem: Environmental > Aquatic > Marine > Oceanic | place: Pacific Ocean: Eastern...
ATTGAATTTATAGTCAACGCCGATGTGGGGAATGACATCAATGTGAACGACCTGGTGGCAGATAATGACGCTGTGTTGTTTGCAACAGGCGCGACGGAACCAAGAGAATTAGGCATCCCCGGCAGAGAAGGTGCTGGTGTGCACTACGCAATGGAATTCCTGCATCCCAATACCCGGAGTCTTCTGGATTCTAATCTGAGTGATGGCGAATACATTTCCGCCAAAGATAAGGATGTCATCGTTATCGGCGGTGGTGATACGGGAACGGACTGCATTGGCACATCCCTGCGCCATGGCTGCAAATCTTTGGTCAATTTTGAATTGTTACCAAGACCTCCCGAGGACCGACCCGAAGACAGCCCCTGGCCAATCGGTCTGCCCAGGATCTACCGCATTGACTATGGTCATGCAGAGGCAGCAGAAAGATACGGCGATGATCCACGGATCTTTTCCATTATGAGTAAGGAATTTATTCGTGATGGGAACAATGTATTGAAAGGCGTAATCACGGTCAATGTTGACGAGAACTTTCAGGAGATCCCGGGGACAGAAAAGACATGGCGTGCAGATCTGATCCTGCTTTCCATGGGATTTATCGGACCTGAACACTATGCCTCTGATCCGGTCAGGATCCATTATGATGAACGCAGCAACTATCAGGCTAGCAGGGACAATTACAAGACTAATGTTGCAAAGATCTATGCTGCAGGAGACTGTCGCAGCGGACAGTCTCTCGTAGTACGTGCCATTAATGAGGGACGAGAGGCTGCACGTGAGATTGACAGGGAATTGGCAGCCGCCGATCAGTAATACTGAATCAACGACGGTTTAACGCCAATGCGCATCTAAAATGTCCGGTACTACTATTCCAGGGAAGCGATTCCGAGGCAACCGTCTCAGAACGCCACTAGTTCTGACAGTAGAAACTTCCTGACGAACTTACACCAGACGGCGTCGTCACCGTGACCGTCGTGGTGTCACCTGAACCTATTTTCGTCTCTTCAACCGCAAGGCTAATCATTATTGAGTACCCACCTACCGCATTGGTACTCGCTACAGTTGATGACGAGGTACTGGCAATATCACAACCATTCGCTCCCGAACTGACCGCAATGGTTGAACCAGCTGGCGGTGGGTTATTGTTGATATCCGCAAAATTGACAATAACCGCGGCTGTTCCTGAGGTCAGCGATACGGTATCACCGACATGAGGAGCAACCTCATTGTCATCATGACCGACGACAAAATCCGTACCTGCCACGACTGCATCGCCATCAGTGTCCGTCAATTCTGTCCCTGCTTTTAAGATACCTGAATCGAGGGAAGTCAACTCAACACTGCTGACATATTCACCATAGGCGGCATCACGTACCGAGAACACAAAACTTGATCCGGAGAAGATAATCACACCATCCTGCCTGATATTAACCAGCTCCCGGGTACAGTACTGCTCCGTCGCCTCATCGCAGGGATCAACGTTGTTATCACAAGTATCCGTGCGATCACTGATATCCTTGGGACACAAGGTGCCATTGTAGATGCCATTACCGGCATCAAACTGGTTATTCAGTGTCGTATCATCACCAAAATCAACAAACTCTTCCTCATCACCCCCGATCTGGTAGCAATTTCCAAGCACTTCACCGGGTAAGGTAACGGGAGACCTCGGCCCGTAACACTCACGACTGGTCGTATCCCTGGAGTCATCAACACCAACGGTGCCGTTTCCAAATACACCGTCTTCATTGAAATCATGGAACGCCTCAGACAGATCGACAAATGGTTCGTTGTAGTCATAAATACCATTACCGTTGGCATCGACAAAGCTCTCCTCGCCTTGTGCAAAAGACAATATGGTTGATCTGCCGCCGAAAATCTGGCCCAGGCCGCCGCTGTAGCCGGAGAATACTGCGCCACCGGAATCACTTGTACTCGCGAGGCACGGAATACTGGTTCTTGACCTGTATGGCGCTGTGGCCTGGCCGGGATTGGTCGCAAAGTGAGTAGTATCACTACTATCGTCTTCATCGAGGGCTTCACGCGTGTAGGTGATCTGTAGAGTACCGACACAGGAAACACTGACGCAGGTAATACCTGATCCATCGGAGTCGACGGTATAGTCTGTGGTCTCCATAAGGACAACATCTAACGTTGTCTCTACTCGATCAATACTAGACGCCTGATATTCAGTATTACCCGCACCACCAGAGATGGTGACATTCTCATCAAAGATAAAAGCCGACGGGCAGGATGAATCAACAACATCCTGTTGGATCGTGTTTGGATCCAGAGGCGCCCTTGGTTCCTGAGAATTCAGTGAGACCGTACAGTTGCCGTCCGATGTGTTACAGGATGGATCAATTCGGCCAAATTCAGTTCGGAAGGAGATTGACGTTCCATCCGGTACGGGGTTGTTAAATTTGTCAGCCATAAATGCAGTCAGCGTTATTGACTCACCATTACGTTGTAATCCTTCAAAGTTAAGTTCTGACGCAGACAATGTGAAGCTGTTCTGATCTGCGATACCTGTGTTTACTGACAACTGAGCAGACAGCGTTACCAGTGTCGTATCATCAATTCCGTCATCATCAGTATCAATATCAATGCTCGCTCTTACTCTCACTGATGTGGAGATAAACCCCGCATTAACAAAGGCAGTAGCCTTGCCAGTCGAGTCAGTCAAAGCAGTTACATTCTGCAGTTCTATCCCCCCCACAGTACTCGTTAGCTCAAAATTTACATCTTCATCCTCTGACGGGTCTCCGAATACATCAAGCACCTGGAAGATAACTCGCGCAGTGCTTTCACCGCCAGATTCTTGAATAAATATATTATCGATATCAGCACCAAGAGAATCCGTTACTGAATCAAATACAATCGAACCAATCGTTGGCGCAAGAACGGCGATAGTTGCCGAGGCGGTTTCACCAGTACTGGATTCTGTCGCTGTGATAATGTCATTATCAACACAACCCGAGGCCTGGTAGGTGCCAGAGAGCTCACCTGACGAATTTGATGTTAAGGTAGAACTGATCGAAGCCAACGGCAGGCCCGTATCGTCATCGAGAGTGTCGGCACAATTTGTCGTAAATGCGATATCAATATCCGGTACAGGGTCATTGTCAGCATCTAACACCATGAGACTTACAGACGAAGTGCCACCTGCTGATAATGGATCTGTTCCGACGTCTATTTCGCCTTCATTAAATGTTGTACCGGCACCACAATCAAACGCATCGGTGCCGCCGCTGCAAATTCCAATTTGCAACCCCGCTACTCCCACATCAAACTGAACCGTCTCGCTTGTATCACCAACAGTCACCACCACATCACCGGTACCAAAGTCATCACCTGCCTCAAGTAGTACACTAATCCGACCATCCGAATCCGTTACGGCGGTTACCGCTGATGCAGCTGTTCCACCACTGATACTGACGGTACCCAGAGTAGTGGTAATCGTCGCACTACGATTGGGTAAGTTCAGACCACCAACTTCCTCTTCTTCGACCAGGATTCCGATGGTCGCATCATCAGCTTTCGTAATAATATTCGAGCTGTTCCCCGGTGTCGCATCGGTGAAAGTCAACGTCACTGCAAGTACCGCATCGCCTGCGTTACCGAGTGTTTCAAAAGTCAGGCTGGCAGCATTAAATCTTGCACCATCGATCAATAGAGTCGCTGTTGCCAGACCCGCACCCGGAACGCTTCCCGCGTTGAGCGCAGCGGTCGCCATACCTGATGAATCAGTCAGTCCCAAACCGTTGACGGGGAATAGATCGCCAATTTCGGCACTGAATTCAACAACAATATCAGAAAGCGCCGCGCCGGTTGCGTCAAGCACTGTTGCCTGCAAAATCGCCGGATTTTCTGCATCGACTGGACCGCTAAAAGCTGCACCAGCACCATCAAGCATTGTGATCGAGATACTCAGATTACTCGTTCCCTCACCATCGAACGGGCCATCCCCATCGGTGGTGAAGATTATTGAACCATCAGAAGGGGTCGAAATGGTCGTGCCATCCAGAACAGTCGATGCGGTGATTTCTCCGAATCCAGCAACGGTTCCAGGCAGCAAGTTTGCCTGGGCCTGACCGCTGGCATTGGTGATATCCGTCGTAACGCTAAGTTCACCTTCACCGGTGTTTGTAAAAGTTACGATTGACCCCTGAACCAAACTACCTGTCGAGTCGATCACGGTTGCAATGATGGTCTCCGGTGATGCATTAGAAATTAGAACCGCGCCGTCAACAACCGCGGCTGTTGGTATAGAGGGAGGTGCTGAAGTGGTAGCACCTAACACCGACAACTCAATGGTCGCGACCGCATCACCTTCAGTAATAAAGTTGATTGAATTAGCTTCCACCGTTTCAGACCCCGATGTCACAGAGGCCGAAAAGATACCTGATTCTGCCGTAGTACCCGCTAACAGGGCAACAGTTGCAATGCCTGACGAATCTGTCGAGATAACACCAGACGACGGGTCCAATTCTCCAGCAGTGGTCGCAAACTGAACGATCGCCTGATCCACCGGGTCACCATCTCCATCGGTTACCGTAACGGTACCTGTACCTGCATTGTCTCTTGAAACCGTGATGCTGTCGTCCGGTGTCGTTAAGGCAAATGTCACAACCAGGGTGAGTGATCCTGTATCTGTTTCTCCGCCGTCACTCTCGATGCCAACCTGATTACTGGTGATTGTGTTTTCATCAATAGACGCTGACGCGCTGACGACACCCGCATCGGCTACAGTCCCGGCACTCAAGGTAATCTCAGCAATACCTCCTGCTCCAGTTAATGCATTTCCGGTTGCAGGTGACAATGTGCCAACTGCGGTGGTGAATATGATGACCTGACCAACAACTGCATCTCCATTCCCATCAACAAGCACCGCACGAACAGTGACCGGCGTATTACCGTTGACCTCGCTTGTAGCGACACCAGATTCATCCAGGATAGAGAGTGTGAGTGTCGGCACGGTTTCTTCCGTGGTTTCCGTACCTCCACTGGCAAGACCGCCGCCACCCCCGCCGCCACAGGCAGAGAGCAACATAGCAAGAAACGTGATGATGACAAACCTTGGGAGATTCTCTCGCATTATTATTGTCTCCTAAATAGCACCATACCGACTCAGGCGAATCAGCGCGAACAATCATCGAACCTTAAAAGATGTAACTAAAAATTTCAATAAAAATCATGCCGTTAACAAGATTTGTTACGACATAACGTGAACAAAACACAGTAAATTCCACCTACATCTAATGACAATCACCATTTTGCAACAGGTTCACTCGGATTTCCTGGCATACGCGACGAGTGGCTATTTCCATTCGGCCTGTTTTAATAAGTAAAGACGCTTACAAAAATTTGTTTTAGAAACGTTCAGTTATTAAAGGGCTTCTCGAATACTCCCTGGCTTCTTGCCCGGAGTTTTATGTGCCTGTAAGCCTGGTGATAGCTTAGCAATCACAGTCAGAGCGCTTTCACGGTTCCCGAATTGTCCAACCGTCAACACATGCCATGGCTGGTTTCTGTACTTGGTCTCAAAATAGGCAAAGGCTTCATCATTTCCCTGTGCCTTTATCAGTTCCAGAATCCTTGCCTCACTATGAGAACCCCCACGCATATACAAGCCAGTGTTGCCAGGAGCAGGGGTTATTCCAACAGTCTTTCACCCGTATTAATTGTCTCTCGCAACAGTCCGTCATCGACTGCGTTCACTATTTCAGCTTTTCCAATTTCCCGAAGCAGCACAAGCCGCATCCCTTGATCGGAACTTTTCTTGTCTCGCTGCATCAACGTCACAAATTCGTTGATGAGCCCCATCGGTGGCGCAATTGGCAGGCCAACTTTCTCTATCAGTGACTTGAGCCTGAGAGCATCTTCCCCTGGACACATATTCAATCGACAGGATAGATCTGCTGCCATCACCATACCTGCACCCACTGCTTCACCGTGCAACCATTCACCGTAGCCAAGGCCGCTCTCTATGGCGTGTCCAAAGGTGTGACCAAAATTCAGCAATGCTCGAGTCCCGGTTTCTTTTTCGTCACTGGCAACAATCTGCGCCTTTAACTCACAGCTTCGCTTTATTGTCCGAGTGAGTGTTTCGGCATCAGCACTCAGCAGATCGTCAACAACCTGTTCCAACCATTCAAAATATTGACGGTCGGCAAGTGCACCGTGCTTGATAACTTCCGCAAGACCTGCAATCAACTCTCTTTTCGGTAGTGTCTGAAGAGTATCGGTATCAATATATACCGCCCTCGGTTGATGGAATGCGCCAATCATGTTCTTACCGAGCGCATGATTAACACCGGTTTTACCACCGACAGAAGAATCTACCTGGGACAACAGGGTGGTCGGAATCTGGATGAAGGCAATGCCGCGCTGATAGCTTGCTGCAGCAAATCCGGCGGTATCACCCACTACGCCACCGCCGAGTGCAATAATAGTTGAATTACGGTTATGCTGATTGGTTAGAAGGATATCGAATATCGTATTCAGCGTATCAAGGGTCTTATATCTCTCGCCATCTGGCAGTGCAATTACATCAACGCTTCGGTCTTTCAAGGACTGTTTTAACCTGTCGACATACAGAGGTGCGACGGTTTCATTAGTGACGATCAGTACTCGCTCTCCACTGATCTCTGATTGAATCAGCGCCGAGTCTGAAATCAGCCCGGCACCAATGTGAATCGAATAACTTTGTTCGCCCAGTTCGAGTTCAACGACTTCCATTGTTCAATCCTTCAACAATGCTTTATCTTTCATTTTTCGAATGATGTTGTTAACTACCCGTCGACTGGTTTCTTCACCGACGAACACACTTATATCTGCAATCTCTTCATAGAAGGGATGCCTCTTTTCTTTTAACTCTTTCAGCACAGCAGGAGGATTAACGTTTTGCAGAAGTGGGCGTTTCTTGTCTTTCTCGGTTCTCTTGATCTGAAGTTCAAGGGAAGTGTTCAAAAAAACAACGACACCTCTAGAAACCAGCCGGCGACGATTTTCCGGTCTCAATACTGAGCCACCTCCGGTAGCAATCAACACACCAGTGAGGCTCGTCAATTCATCAATGACATCCGACTCCCGGGCTCGAAAGCCATCCTCCCCCTCGACATCAAAGATCCAAGAATGTTGGTACCGGCCCTGCGTTCAATCTCATGATCGGAGTCTATAAACTCAAGGTTGAGTTCTTCAGCTAAGAGTCGCCCAATTGTTGTCTTACCGACCCCCATCGGACCAACCAGAAAGAGATTTTGATTGAAATGGTTTGTGGTCGTTTCCATGACAGCACTGTAGCCAAGGTTACGCTGGAAAACTAGCGTCACCTTTTGAGAATGATCCGGCACTTCAAGCTACCTAGCGGCTTGTGAGTGAATCCTTCAACAGACGTGGCGTGATAAAAATCAGCAGTTCCTGCTTGTCGTCCGTTTTGGTACTTCTTCGGAACAACCTGCCTACATAGGGCAGGTCCCCGAAGAATGGCGTCTTGGTCACTGACTCAGTTACCTGAGTGGTGAAAATCCCGCCCAATACGATTGTCTCTCCATTATCAACAAGTACCTGTGTCTGCACGTTGTTCGTGTTAATACTCGGTACGCCGTTGAATACTGCACCTACTGTGTCCTGTTTAACTTCGAGTTCCATAATGATGCGATCATCAGGTGTTATCTGTGGTTTTACAGAAAGCTCCAATGTCGCAGAAGCGAATGAGACTGACGTTGCACCACTGGAAGATGCTTCCTGATATGGAATCTGTACACCCGACGATATGCTAGCTTCTTTCTTGTCAGCAGTAATGACTTTTGGTCGGGCAATTACTTCAGCGCTACCTTCTGATTCGAGAGCCGAAATCTCAAGATCCAGCAGATATTTTCCATCAATTACGCCTATCGCAAATGAAGTAGCGTCTGCAGAACCAACACCCAGGTCGACGACCAGATGATCTGGTGATGTAAACGTAATCTCCCCCTCACCCAGTCCGTCTCTGACCTCTTGAACTGTTGTCAGGGAACCACCCGTGGTACTCACGGTCGTGCTGTCATTGTAAAGCCCATAACCCAATCCACCCCAGCGAACACCCAGTGCTTCACTGAAGTTGGAGCTGGCTGTCACAATTCGTGCCTCGATAAGCACTTGCCTGACCGGCACATCCAGCTTCTCAAGGACGGAACGGAACTCATTAATCTTGTCTGTCGTTTCTGTTAAAATTATAGAGTTCGTGCGTTCATCCACGATGACACTGCCACGTCCTGACACGACACCGGACCCTTCAGCTTCTCCACTACTCTTGAATAAATCAAATATTTCACTGGCATTGGCATATCTGACTTCAATAAATTCAGTCCGCAAAGGGGCTAATTCTGAAATCTGCTGCTGGCTTTCGAGCTCAAGTTTGTCTCTGGCAGCCAACTCTTCCGCTGGCGCCACATACATAACATTACCGACTTCACGTACTGCCAGCCCTTTCGTTTTCATAATAATATCGAGTGCCTGATCCCAGGGTACGTTCTTCAGACGTAACGTGATCCGTCCGGTTACTGTATCCGTGGCGACAAGGTTCTTATCATTAAAATCCGCAATCAGCTGTAACACCGAGCGAATTTCAATATCCTGGAAATTGAGAGAAAGCTTCTCTCCCCTAAATCGGAATATCGCATCGAGTGAAGATTCCAATTCCTGAGAGATCAGCGGTTTCACCTCAAGAGTGAATATTTCATCAGTCTGATATGCCAGATAGTCAAATTCACCAGTCGGCTCAACGATGAGTATTGTGTTGTCCGCTTCCGGCATGGCATCAACAGTTAGGACCGGCGTTGCAAAATCCGTGACATCCAAACGCCGTTGTAAACTCTCCGGAATATGTGCACCGGTAAATTCAACCCTGATATTCCCGCCTTCACTAACCACATCGACACCAATACCTGGGTCTGACAGTTTGACGATTACCCGACCCTCACCGCCTTCACCTCGCCTGAAGTCAATTTCTTCAAGAACAGGGACGCTGACCGACGGGGCACGATCAGCAGCTGAGTCAACAACCGACGCCAGGCTTGTTTCTTCAGCGACATATCCCTGACCGTCCTGCATCCCCACCAGCACCATTAAAGAATTCCCTTCTATTTTGGTGGAATAGGCAACCAGTTCGGTCATAGAGACGATGACGCGGGTTCGATCGCCTGCATCAATAACCGTGACACTGCGCGCATTACCACTGCCAAGTGGATGGTATTTGGAATCAAGACCACTTGAGACGCCTTTCAGATCAAGCGCGATTCTGGCAGGCTGTTCAATGGTGTAACCGGTAGGGGAAGGTGGTGTGCCGTCAAATTGCATGCGAATCTCAATCTTGTCACCCGGCAATGTCGAGAATTCAATGTCCTCCATCATCACAGCGGCATGGCTGGTCATCGAAACTAACAGGCTCAATAAGATCAGTAAGAGCTTCGCCAGGAATGGCTCAATTCTCAAGTTGTTTGCAGACACTTTCTTCTTATGCGTGTATGCCATCATACGCCCTCAGTTTGAATCTCTATTCGTTAACTTTTAATTCAATCGTTCTCGGCTTGCGGAGCCATCCGCCAGTGCCATCACTTACAATCTCCGTAATATCAACTCGTGTATCGCTAATGCCCTCTATCTTTCCCCAGGAGGTACCCATATAGTCGCCAACCTGCACCTGTTCAACACCACCCACACCATCCTGAATCTGAATCAAGGCAAAAACCTGATCATCGCGTTGAAATGTCCCGACCATCTGCAAAGAAGCAATACTAAAACGCTCAAGATATTGTTTGACATGATCCTGAGGTGGCTTGATATCAATGTTCCGCCTCTGCTCTTTTGTCTTCTGTACGATTACTGCCGGCGGTTCAAAAGGACTCCTTTGATTCGAAGCACCATAAGTAAACGCCTGATAGGATTGAAATTCAGGTAAAGGAGCAATGGTACCTCGAGGTTTCTTTTCAACCTCAGTCATGAATTCTCTGATATCGGCATATTGACTCCCACTCGAACAGGCACCAAGAAGCAACACACAGGCCAGCATCAGACTGTGTTTGCAGCGCGCCAGACTGAGTCGACCTTTAATGATACTTTTGCCCTCGTTCATCATTCTCGTTCGTCATTCTGGTTCGTCATTCTGGTTCGTCATTCTGGTTCGTCATTGTAGCGATACGTCTTGGCGAGAATTTCCATTCTCAGTAAGCCACCAGAATCCTGACCTCGTGTGACGCTACGGGCAGGAACAATGGTAAAATCGTGCAACGTTACGATTCGAGACAGATCAGCCACATCACTGACAAAGGATCCCAGATCGTGGTAGCTGCCATTTACGATTATTTTAATGGGCTTTTCGATATAGAACTCATGACGTACCTCAGCCTGCAAATCAATGCTGGTAAAAGTCAGGCCATTTTCGAGCCCTACCAGAGTAATATCCTCGATCAGACCCGGTATCTCTGTATCCACTGGTAGCTGTCGAATAATTGCCTGAAAGGATTCCTCCATTTCAATCTGTTGTTTTCTAAATGCTTCCAGATGAACTGCCTGAAAATATTTATTTTCGTAATCCGCTCGTAAGTTCTGTTCTGCGGTCTGTACCTTTGCAAGCTCTGCCTGTTCATTGTTAATAAACAAAAAATAGCCAAGTGCCAGCACACCAATAAAGAAAATCAACCAGATAATGATCTTTACCGCCAAAGGCCAGGAACCAACCGCGTCGATATCGTTTAATTGCTCCGGATCAAAGTTCTGTAAACTTTCCTGGATGTCCTCGAGTGAGAAAGCCATATCTACTGCTCCTCTTCTTTGACCGGCGTTGCTTGAATAACGCTCAAAGAAAACAGGCTGGCTTGAGGTCCATAGTTCGGATCCGCTTTAATCTCAGTCACATTAGGACTGTCAAACCATTCCGACTCATCGAAGTTTCTCAGCTGACTGGAAATTCTGTTGTTTGATTCAGCCACACCCTGAACATCCAGATTCTTGCCTTGTAGTTGAATTGATTTGTAAAACACTCGATCAGACAACTTGCGCACCAGTTCATCGAACAGTCTGACAATGATAGGTCGATTACCCTGCAACTCCTGAATAACCTGCATTCTCGACAGCAACTCATTTCGTTTTTCATCTAGTTGCTTGATTTCGCTGATTCGTTCATCCAGAACACTGATCTTGCCTTGAATGAAGGCATTGCGTTCATTCTGAGATGCTATCGCCAGGGTGTAATAATTGTATACCGCAAATGCGACAAGGCCTGCCAACACGACGACCCCGGCAGTCACTCTGACAAACTCTTGCTTCTTCTCTTCTCGCAGTTCTTCCCGCCAGGGAAGGAGGTTAATTTTTATGTCTGCCATCGCCTATACCTGCTTATCTGAGGTCAGACAATTCAAAGAGAGTGGGTTCATCAGTCAAAACTCCGCATCGCAAGCCCGCACGCAATCATCAGCGCCGGTGCATCGTTCATCAGAGAAACCTCATTGACCTTTGAGGAAAGTGCCATGTTGGCGAAGGGATTTGCTATTGTCGCCGGTGTTCCTAACTTGGCAGTAACCATGTCAGCGAGTCCCTCAATGGAGGCAGTTCCCCCGGCAAGGATGATATGGTCAACATCATCATAGGCGCTCGATGAATAGAAGAACTGAAGCGAACGGGTTACCTGCTGTACCACCGCTTCTTTGAAAGGTTGCAGCACTTCCGTTTCGTAATCGTCGGGTAGACCACCCTTTTTCTTTGCGAGTCCAGCCTCCTCGACCGACAGGCTGTACCGTCTCTGAATTTCTTCTGTGAGCTGTTTTCCGCCAAAGAGCTGTTCTCTGGTATATGGGGTTGCTGTATCGGTCAGAACACTGAGCGTGGTCATAGTGGCGCCAATATCAACAATGGCGATCACCTTCTCCTCTTCACCTTCACCTACGAACTGCTGTCGAACCAGATCAAAGGCTCTCTGAATACAGTGTGCCTCAATATCGACAACTTTGGCCTTGAGGCCACCCTGCTCGAGCGCATCCTGTCGCATCTCAACATTTTCTCTTCGACAAGCTGCCAGTAATACTCCTACCTGTTCTTCGCTTCTGGGAGACGGACCTCGAACTTCAAAATCAAGTGAAACCTCATCGAGCGGATAAGGAATATACTGATCTGCTTCGGCCTGGATCTGATTCTCCATTTCGGTTTCGGTCAGAGAAGCTGCCATCTCTATGTTCTTGGTGATTACTGCTGATCCTGCCACAGCCACGGCTGCATTTTTGACCTTGGTTTTGCTTCGAGCGACGAGGCGTTCGATCGCTTCACCGACACCTTCAACGTCCGATATATTTTTCTCAACAACAGCATTTCCCGGCAGAGGTTCAACACCGTAACTCTCAACCCGGTACTTTCCACCTGACCTGCTTAACTCAAGCAACTTGACTGAGGTTGAACTGATGTCCAAACCCAGCATGCTAGTCGGTCCTTTGTTCAAAAAGCCAAACACTACAAATTCCTATTCAGTACACGGACTTACGCTCGATATTTGCAATATCACATTAAATAACACTCTTAACCCAAGCGCAAACAATTTAATTGAATAAAATCACGTAATCCATTCATTTATTTATCAATTTTCGCATTCTCAACCTTCTGAAATTCGTAATCGGGGGCGGCAATTATTAGTATTTATGCGCGCATCTCATGTCCTGATTCCGATCAATGGAATCCAGTCTCGCGCCTCTGAGAGGTCCCCAGAATTGGATTCCCGCCCGCCGAGGCAGCAGATACTCAACGACTGAGCAGGATAAATGCCCGATTTCTGGACAGAATCTGGTCGATTACATCTATAATGCATCCTCAATCATGTTATTCCGAGAATCCATGCGGTCATTCGTCCAAAATATCCTCTGGACGCTTTTTGGCACTTTCTGTGGCTTCATCCTTGTCCTGTCTGCTGCTTTTCTTTATTTGAACCCTCAAGTCCCGGACGCCGCCAGTTTCAAGGACGTCAAGTTGAGAGCACCGCTACGTATATACTCATCCGATAACAAGTTGATACAGGAATTTGGAGAACGACTGACGCCGATCAACTACGACGAAATCCCACCACTATTCATCCACGCCCTGTTGGATACCGAGGACAAGCGCTTTTTCGACCACAGTGGCATTGATGTCATCACAGTGGTGAACGCAGCCTGGCAATTCGTTCGAAACAAGGGTTCGATAAAGACAGGTGCGAGCACAATCACCATGCAGCTGGTAAAAAATATCTCTGGTGCAACCGAGGTTCGATTTATCCGCAAATTCAAGGAAATGCTACTGGCACTCAAGATCGAGCGTGAGCTGACTAAACAGGAAATCCTCACTCTCTATTTGAATATCATCCCGTTTGGGAAACACGCATTCGGTCTGCAAGCCGCTGCACAAACCTACTATGGTAAAGATGTAAATAGGCTGAACCTGGCTCAGCTGGCGATGCTCGCAGGCATTCCCCAGGCACCCGAGGCGGGTAATCCCATCAATGGTCCCGTTCGAGCCACAAACAGGCGTAACCTGGTATTGCAGCGCATGTACGAGCAGGGATCAATCACTCAAACACAGCATACTGAGGCTGTGAAAGCCCCCATTACTGCAGAAGTCCATCGAAGAACTATTGACCTGCCAGCTCTATATGTTGCTGAGATGGTACGCAAACACTTGCTGGCGAAATACGGAACAAACGCCTACAACGAAGGATTTATCATTCATACAACCATCGACAGTAACAAGCAGATGATCGCCGAGCAGACTCTTCAGGCAAAGTTGAATGAATATGATCGTCGACATGGATATCGTGGCTCGGAGCACCACCGCATCGACGGGACCGAAGAATTTCTCGCAGCACCGGAATACGGCTATCCAACCAATTTCATCGAAACCCTCGAAAACTCAAAGGTCATTGGCAATCAGCTTCCTGGTATTGTCATTGCTGTTCACGAGCAGGAAATTGACGTTCTGACTCAGGATCTGGATGTCATCAACATCGGGTGGCAGGGGCTGGGTTGGGCGCGGTCCTACATCAACGTGGATACGAGAGGTCCAAGACCCAGGCTGGCATCGAGCATCGTCTCGGTCGGTGACATCATTCGCTACCAAAAGGAAACTGACAGCAACTGGTCCCTGGGACAAGTGCCCAAAATTCAGGGTGCACTGGTTTCTCTAGATCCCGAAAACGGTGCAATTCTCGCACTGGCAGGTGGTTATGATTTTAGGGCTCAGCAATTCAACCATGCGACTCAGGCTCGCCGACAACCTGGCTCCAATTTCAAACCGTTTTTCTATGCAGGCGCCATCGAGAACGG
>Ga0066838_10000491_pt1 | contig 13989 bp, 10 predicted proteins | sample ETNtaG_26_FD_66727 | JGI IMG/M metagenome (GOLD analysis project Ga0066838, IMG submission 66727) | Marine microbial and viral communities from oxygen minimum zone, Eastern Pacific Ocean - ETNP201302SV89 | ecosystem: Environmental > Aquatic > Marine > Oceanic | place: Pacific Ocean: Eastern...
CTGTGTGGGGTTGATTTGGGAAGTTACAGTGATTTATCGGATGATAAGCGGCCAGAAATCACCTCGCTGACCCGTCTCGTGCAAGAGATCGCCACTTTGCCGGGAGACTTTCGAGTACGTCTGAGTTCGATAGACCCGGCCCATATTGACGATCTCTTACTTAGTGCCTTGGCCCAAAGTAATCGTTTTTGCCCATACCTTCATGTGTCACTACAAAGTGGAAGCACCTTGATCCTCAAGCGTATGAAGCGGCGCTATGACGCCGTTTTTTTGATGGAACGTCTTGAGGCGGCCCGTGAACGAATCGGATCACTTGTGCTTGGGGCTGACGTGATGGCTGGGTTCCCTACTGAGACAGAATCTGATTTCGACTGTACGCTCGAAATCCTTAAAAAAGCGAACATTGTGTATCCTCACGTTTTTGCGTATTCAGCCCGGCCGCGGACACCTGCGGCGCGGATTCCGCGGCAAGTACCACGGGATGAGCGGCGCCGGCGTGCAGCTGAGCTTCGCCAGGTTGGCCAGCATTTACGCGCTGAGGCACTGGCGGGCATGAACTTGAACAAAGGCCACTTACTGGTCGAACGAGCCTCGGAACCTTCTGGGCCCACGACCTATCATGGCCGCCTGGAAAACTATATGCCTGTTCGACTGAAAGGCCCGATACCGCCTGTGGGGACGCTCGTGGAGGTAGTGGTCACAGGGGTCGATGGTGACGTACTCATTGCCGAGGCATTAAGCGCAGATTAAAATTTGGCCTACGGCAGCCACCTTTTGGCTTCCTTAGACCCCAAGCGCGAAGCGTGTGATCAACCCTGGGGCTTGGCGCACTCGGCGCGCGAATCACATACCAATTGTTGAACCGGAGATATTGAATGGCCGTTGAACGTACCTTTTCCATCGTAAAGCCAGACGCCGTCAGGCGCGACCTCATTGGCAAGATCTATGCCCGGTTTGAATCCGGTGGATTACAGATCATCGCCAGCAGGATGATTCAGCTGACCCGGGCTCAAGCACAGGAGTTCTATGCAGTCCATCGGGAGCGGCCGTTTTACAACGACCTGGTTGAGTACATGACTTCTGGACCCGTAATGGTGCAAGTGCTTGAGGGCGAAAACGCGATTGCGCGCAACCGCGAAATCATGGGGGCAACCAACCCTGTTGAAGCCGCTCCAGGTACGATACGCGCTGATTTTGCCGAATCGCTCGAAGCCAACTCGGTTCATGGGTCTGATGGTCCAGATACCGCCCGGGAAGAAATAGGGTTTTTCTTCGAATCGACTGACCTGTGCTCTAGAGCGGGCTGAGCCGAGGGCGAAAGCCGGTGTCACAGCAGATCAACTTACTCGGGCTGGATCGGTCCGCGCTGCAGGAGTATTTCGTCGCGCTGGGGGTGAAGGAGTTTCATGCTCGCCAAGTCCTCAAGTGGGTCTATCAGCGCGGCGTCACCGATTTCTCCAAGATGACCGACCTGGGCCTTTCGTTACGACAGACCCTGTCTGAAAGGGCTATGTTGGCATTACCGGAAAAAGCGGGTGAACAAATCTCTGAAGATGGCACCTGGAAGTGGCTTTTTCGGCTTGAGGATGGGAACTGTATCGAAACGGTATTTATTCCCGAAGACGATCGGGGAACCTTGTGCGTCTCATCCCAGGTAGGCTGCACCCTGAATTGCACCTTTTGTGCAACTGCCCGGCAAGGCTTCAGCCGCAACCTCCAGGCCAGCGAGATCATTGGCCAGCTCTGGTTGGCTGGGCGGTTGTTGGCTGATGCAGGATACGGGCCAAGAGCGGTTACCAACGTGGTGATGATGGGTATGGGCGAGCCACTACTGAACTACGATGCAGTGGTCAGCGCGATACGCTTGATGTTGGACGATCTGTCGTTTGGATTATCGCGTCGGCGTGTCACCCTGAGCACAGCAGGCGTCGTGCCAGCAATAGATCGTTTAGCCAAAGACTGCCCGGTCAGTCTTGCGGTCTCTTTACACGCGGTGGAAGATGATATTCGCGACCAGTTGGTGCCACTGAATCGTAAATATCCTATCGACCAGCTTTTGCATGCTTGCCGCCGTTTCCTAAATAACGACAGCCGGCGACGGATCACTTTTGAATACGTTATGCTGGATGGAATAAACGACTCGACCGATCATGCCCGAAAATTGGTGCGCTTGCTACGAGATATTCCCGCGAAAGTGAATCTTATACCGTTCAATTCGGTTGAGGGTATTGCGTACGATTGTTCCCCCAAGTTGGTAATCGACCGATTTCGCGAGGAAGTCTTGGCCGGCGGATTGATGACAATTACCCGTCGCACCAGAGGCGCCGATATTGCTGCTGCCTGTGGACAACTGGCAGGTGAAGTTTGTGATCGCACCCGCCGTAGCGCGCGATACGCCTTAGGCGGTGGTAGCAGATGAGGTTGGTGGCAGGTTTTTTTGGGCTGATGATGCTGGCCGGTTGCGCCGCTGTGCAGGACAATCCGCCGGGCTGGGATGACAGCCAGCGAGTCGAGTTGTATACGCGTCTTGGTCTGGGTTACATGAAACAAGACCGCCTCGCGGCTTCACTTGAGGCCCTGGAGGAAGCGCTGGCTGTTGCGCCACTAAACTCGGCGGCAAATCATGCCATGGCGTTGCTGAGATTTAAGCTGGGTGACCCAGTACAGGCGCGCCGACGGTTTAGAATCGCTCTGGCCAGTGATCCCGGTAATTTCGGCGCTCGCAATGATTTTGGCACTGTTCTTTGCGAGTTAGGCGCTTGGGCGGATGGGATACAGCAGTTCCGAGTGGCCTTGGATGATCCCTTCAATACGGCCGCGTATCGCAGCCAGTTTGGCCTCGGCCTTTGCTTGATGGGGGTGTCAGACCTGATTGGAGCGCAAGACCAGTTTCGCGCGGCGCTCGTAACACGGCCGAATAGCAGCGCGATTTTGTACCAGTGTGCTGTCGTAAGCTTTAATTTGGGGGAAAACCTCTCTGCAAGGGCGTTTCTCGAGCGCTATTTCGGCGCGGGCCCGGCGTCAGCCGACAGCCTGCTGCTTGCTGTTCGTAACGAACAAAAACTTGGAGCCAAGGACCTGGTAGTGCAGTATGCATCTAAACTACGCTCAGATTATCCAGCGAGCGAGCAGGTGGAAGAACTAAAGGCGTTCATGGTTGGCGGATCGAATGACTGACAAAGGTGCCAAATCCAGCCCTGGAGCGATACTGCGTGGCGCTCGAGAGCTCTACGACTGGAGCATCGAGGATGTTGCTGCTGAATTAAACCTTCTGCCCGACATGGTCCGCGCGCTTGAGGCTGACGACTACAGCAACACCGCCGGTTGGACCTACGCAGTTGGCTATCTTCGAAGTTATGCACGCCTTGCTGGTGTCAGCATAGAACAGGCGATCGCTGACTACCAAGCAGATCTGCCACCAAAAGAAGATGGCCCCGGTACCATGACCGAGCACACTAAGGGTCGATACCAACCTGTTGCGATTCATTACCGGTGGGTAGTCACAATCTTTGTGCTGCTGTTGGTGGTTGGTGGCTTATATGGTGCCTACCTGAACCGTTCGACTGATGTTGAGCGTGGCCGCGTAGACCTGGCCGGCGAGAGTCGCAATGATCCTGTGTCAACGCTAGGGCACGAGACCTCTACTGGACAAACTGATCCCGCCAAACCAGCCAAGACTGATTTGGCAGTTGTCCTTGGACAGACAGAAGAAGGCTCGCCGAAGGTCGATAGCACCTTGGAGGCTTCTGGCAACGGGCCTGAGGAGAAACTGGTAGCAGTAATTGGCGAATCGCAGGACACTGAATTGACGGCGAAACCAGCAGCCGGCGATCTGGCCGGGGCACCGACCCAATCCGACCAGATTGAAGCGCAAGGCGCACTTTCATCCGAGCCTAAATCCGGACAGAAAACCCAACCCAAGGTTGAGTCAAAGCCCAAGGCCAAACCCAAACTCAAGGCCAAACCCAAGGCCAAACCCAAGGCCAAACCCAAGGCCAAACCCAAGGCCAAACCCAAGGCCCAAACTACGACACTCACTGCCAAAACTAAACCTAGCGTGTCCGCGATTCCTCGAGCAACTCTTGAGCCTCAAGTAGCAGACCGTTTTGTCACTACGGAGTTTTCCACCAGGATGGCGTCAGCCACCCAGCCTGGTGGAGCAGACAACGCTTCGGCGAGTCATCCGGTTTCGTCTGATACACGCCAGTTGACGGTTCGAGTCAAAGAAAGCACTCAAATCGTCGTGTGGGATCGTGATGATCAGACCCTGTTTCGCCGGTACGTCGAGTCTGGCAAAGTAATTACGCTGGCTGGCAAACCGCCGTTCACCCTGCAGGTAAGTTATCCTGAAGGCGCGAGTGTTATTTACCGTGGTCGTGAACTTGCAATCCCGGTCCCTAAATCAGGCCGCAACGCCAAAGTTATTATTGGGCGCTAGCACAATGGCCTTCGGAGATAATGTGCGCTCCGTGCGCGGGATGAATGATTTATTGCCCCCTCAGACGGCCCGCTGGCAGCGGGTTGAAGCCGTGTTGCGGGAAGTTGCAGGTCGCTATGGTTACCAGGAGATTCGGACGCCGGTAATTGAGCACTCCGATCTTTTTTATCGGTCTATCGGCGAGCAGACCGATATTGTTGAAAAGGAGATGTACACCTTTACCGACAATAATGGCGATAGCCTGACCCTGCGACCGGAGGCTACAGCGAGCTGTGTGCGCGCCGGCAACGAGCACGGTTTGTTGCATAACCAGACTCAACGTTTTTGGTATACCGGCCCCATGTTTCGCCATGAGCGTCCCCAAAAAGGTCGCTACCGCCAGTTTCATCAGTTTGGTGTCGAAGCCTTGGGATGGCCCGGTCCCGATATTGATGCCGAGATTATTGCCCTTGGCGAAAGACTATGGCGCACCTTAGGGATTTCTGGCGTTAGCTTGGAGATCAATACCTTGGGGTCCGCCTCCGCGCGAGCAGGTTTCCGAGATGCCTTGCGTGACTACCTGGTAGCTCATGTGGACACCCTTGACAGTGACAGCCAACGGCGCCTGCAACGAAATCCTTTGCGTATATTAGACAGCAAGGATAAGGGTACCCAGGCGACGCTTGCGGGCGCACCCGACTTGATGGACTTTTTGAGCGATCCTGAACTGGCCGAGTTTTCGCGACTTCAAGATCTGTTGATTGCAGCAAAAATCGACTTCAAAGTTAATAGCCGCCTGGTTCGGGGGCTCGATTATTATACCGGTGTTGTTTTTGAGTGGGTTACGGATCAGCTCGGCGCGCAAAGCGCCGTTTGTGCAGGCGGACGCTATGACACTCTGGTTGAGCAGCTTGGTGGTACTCCAACCCCAGCAGCTGGGTTTGCCTGCGGACTTGAGCGCCTGATTGATCTGGTGACGCTTAGCGAGGTCGATTCACCCTGCATGAGGGCCGAGGTCTTTCTTGTGCTTGTGGCGGCAGGCGCTGAGGAGTTGGCTGTGAGCTACGGTGAGCTTCTGCGAGATGCGGGCCTCGACGTGCTGTCTAACTGTGGCCCGGGAAGTCTCAAGAAGCAGATGCGCCGTGCCGATGCAAGCGGCGCGTTTGTGGCAGTGATAGTAGGGGATGATGAGCGCAGCCAGGGAACTGTCAGTATCAAGCCTTTACGTAACCAGGGCCCGCAGATGAGCGTACCAGCACACGCCCTGGTCGAAGAAGTCCAAAAGATCCTTGGCGATGATTCACACTAACTGGTATTTGACATGACAGATGAGCAGCAGGGCCCACAGATGCATTTTGCCCAGGATGATGAGACCGAGAAACTAAAGCAGTGGTGGAAACGTAATGGCACTGGCATTGTTGCCGGAATCGTAATCGGCGTGGGCGGTGTCAGCGGTATTCAGGGGTGGCGCATGTATCAGGATTATCAGGCGGAACAGGCCTCGATGTTCTACCAACAGATGCTCGTTGCGGTCGCTAAAGAAGATAATGAGACTGTGGTTCGAGCCGCAGATACACTGGTAGCGAGCCACTCCGAAAGCGGTTATGCAGATATCGCTCGACTTATGCTTGCCCGACTGGCAGCTAACGCTGGCGATCATGGTCAGGCCGAGACGGCGCTTGAGGATTTGCTTGCGGTAACAAAAGATCCTGTGATGGCCCACACCGCGCGGATCCGTCTCGCGGTACTCGCACTACGAGCTGGAAAGCCTGATCGTATTAAAACCCTTGCGGCTGAAGGGAGCAATGAGGGCTTTGCTTCTCAATATCAGGAACTACTTGGTGACGCCTTGGCTGAGGTAGGTGACTGGGAGCAAGCGCAGCAGGCTTATCAGGCGGCATTGGCCGAGATGGCGCCGGACTCGCCGGCTGGGCAACTGCTGAATGCAAAGTTGAATATGACCCGTCAAGGTGCTGACACTCAATGAGTTTTAGACGCTTTGCCGTTATGACGCTGGCATTTGTTCTAGGGGGATGCGGTTCTGGATCCGTGCACTTTATGCGCGAGGGTGCACCCGCAGGAAGTGTGCCTCGAGTTGAACAGCAGATTGATCTTCAAAAGTCCTGGCGAAAGGATATAGGCGCCGGGTATACCAACAACAACTTCTTGCTAATACCGTATGTGGGTGCAGGGCAGATTTATGCCGCCGAGCCTAAGGGTGGAGTGGTTGCTCTGGATAAGCAAACTGGCAAGCTGTTGTGGCGACATGATATTGGGGAGGCTCTGGCCGCCGGGGTTGGAGTGGGTGGGGCGACCGTGGTTGTGGTGACCAGGGAAGGGGAAGTATTTGGGCTCGGCGCAGCAGATGGTTTGGTGCTGTGGCGGCAGAAGGTTGGAAGTGAAGTATTAGCGCGGCCCGTGGTCTCGGGCGACAGGGTCTTACTCCGCTCGGGCGATGGTCAAGTGATTGGACTATCGCTGTCGTCCGGTAAGGTCGTCTGGCGGGTTCGCCGGACGGTACCGGCCTTAAGTGTCCGCGGACTTTCCGCCCCTTTGATTCTTGGAGATGTTGCTGTGGTCGGCTTTGCGAGTGGCCGGCTCTCGGGTATCGACCCGGAAACCGGCCGTGAACTTTGGAACGTACCGATATCGCGCCCGTCGGGTAGCAACGAGATTGATCGGCTCGTTGATATCGACGCGGACCCCTACCGCATCGGTGACTTGTTGTTCGTTGCGGCCTACCAGTCACGAATCACTGCGTTGTCGCTTCAGACTCAACGCATACAATGGCAGGTGGCCCTGTCGACCGTGCGGTCGCTTGGATCGTCCGGCCAACTGTTGCTGGTGACCGCAGATGATGGCTCGGTGACTGGAGTCGCGACTGACACCGGGAAAGTTCAGTGGACGCAAGATAAAATTCGTGGGCGCGGGGTGACGGCTCCGCTCGGATTGGGCGATTCAACGAAGGCCGTAGTCGGAGATTACGAGGGATACCTCTACCTGATTGACACGGCGTCGGGAGAGTTGCTCGGGTATAAGAAAGGACGTGGCGGGGCGGTCATGGGGATATTTGCCGTCGGCGAAGATGGAAACTTTCTCACGCTATCCGAAAACGGCGCGCTCACTGCCTGGTCAGTGCGCGGCTGACCCGCCTGGTATCCAGTACCAGTCCAGCGCTTAGGCCGTAAACAATGATTCCGGTAGTTGCCCTTGTTGGGCGTCCCAATGTAGGTAAATCGACCCTTTTTAACCGGTTGACTCGCTCGCGCCAGGCATTGGTAGATGATCAGCCCGGGGTGACCCGCGATAGATTGTACGGAGAGGTTTGGCGGGGCTCGCAAAAAGTTCTGGCCGTAGATACCGGCGGACTGTCGGACGAGGCGGGCGAACTGAGTAATGCGGTAAGGCAACAGGTTGACCAGGCTCTTGAGGAAGCCGACGCCGTGGTCTTTATCGTCGATGCACGAGATGGTTTAACCCACCAGGACATCGCAATAGGCGCCAATCTGCGCAAGGGCGACAGCCCGGTGTTTGTGGTAGTGAACAAGGCTGAAGGGCTTGATGGCGCGACAATTGCCGCCGAATACTTTGAACTGGCGTTAGGAGCACCCTTGGTGATTTCCGCCCGAACTGGGCAGGGTGTTGAGGAGTTATTGGGCCAGGTGCTTGCGAGGTTTCCTGCGTCGGAGGATGACGCTGTCGACAATGGTCGGCGGGTCGCAGTGGTGGGCAGACCCAATGTAGGCAAGTCGACGCTGGTCAATGCGCTGGTTGGCGAACCGCGACTGATCGTCGCGGACTTGCCTGGGACAACGCGGGATAGCATCCAGGTGCCAATGGATCGTTATGGGCAGCGTATGGTGTTGGTGGATACGGCAGGGGTTCGGCGTAAGTCCCGAGTACGCGAGACCCTCGAAAAATTTTCAGTGGTGAAGACGTTGCAAGCGCTTGCGACCGCCGATGCGGCATTGCTCGTGTTGGATGCGAGAGCGGGGCTCAGTGATCAGGATGCGGCAATTGCCGGAATCATTGTCGATAGCGGACGGTCTATCGTGGTGGCCGTCAATAAGTGGGATGGATTAGAGCGCAGGGATCGCAACCTAATCCGCCGCGATTTGACTCGACGTTTGGACTTTTTGCCTGAACATGAGTCATTGTTTATCTCGGCGTTGCACGGTTCTGGGATTGGCGATTTGATTGGCGCTCTGCAAAGGGCGCAAGGGAGCGCTCTGGCAGAACTTGGAACCGGAGCTTTGAACCGCGCCTTGGCTAGCGCCTTGGAACATCATTCGCCCCCGATGATTAACAATCGTACAGTCAAGCCGAAGTACGCCCATCAGGGGGGGCGCAATCCGCCGATCGTGGTCTTGCACGGCAATTTACTGCACAAGGTCCCCGCAAGTTACCTGCGTTACCTGGGTCGAAGCCTTGCCAAGACTTTCCGCTTGATTGGAACCCAGATCCGGTTTGAGTTACGCAAGGCAGGCAACCCTTACTCTGGCAGAGTGAGTCACCATCGTCGAAAACATCAATAGTGAAACTATTAGGGTTTTCACGATTTCCTTTTAGTTGGCCGAGGTTTTGTGACTCTGCCGGGTTGCTCGCGACTGACAGATTCCACTCGGGATTGTGCACCGCCGTCCGCGAAGCGGGTTTGAATGGTTGCTCCGGTAGCCAATTGGCGCACCGAGCGCACTAGAGAATTCCCCTTTTCAGTATGGACGATGGCGTAGCCTCGCTCTAGGGTCGCTAGTGGACTGAGGGCGCGCAGATGGGCCTCCAGGGCAGTCAGCCGCCGATCCGCTTGATGCGCAACCTGTATGGCTTCGGCAATTAGTTGTTTTCGAATATTCTTGTGAGTCGTGCCGAGGTGACTGAGTCGCTGTATCGGCGAATTTCCAGTCAGACGTTGAGCAAGGCGAGTTACGACATGCCTGGTGTCCTGGGTCTTGGCATTCCACACGTTTCGAAGCCGTTGGGCGAGCGCCTTAAGTTGGTGGCCTTGGTGCGCTAGGCGCTCATGCGGGTGACGAATGCGCGGCTGGGTGGCGTCTAGGCGCTGCGCAGCCGACCTCAGGGCGTAACTCATCCCCTTGAACGCTCGCTCGCCCAGACTGAGAATAAGTAAGTGAATCTCTTTTTGATCGGGCGTGGCGGCTTCGGCGGCAGCGGTCGGAGTAGCACAACGTAGATCGGCTGCAAAATCTGCGAGGGTGAAGTCAGTTTCGTGACCTATTCCGGTAACGACAGGAACCGCGCAATTGCGAATCGCTCTCACCACAGCCTCTTCGTTGAACGCCCACAGATCTTCAAGTGAGCCACCGCCGCGAGCCAGGATGATCAGATCTGGAGTCGGCGCCAGCCTGGCTTGAGCGATTGCGCGACTAATATCCACGGCGGCGGCCTGGCCTTGTACAGCCACCGGGTAGACATTGACCTCTGCGAGTGAAAAGCGCCTGGCTAACGTTGTAAGTACATCGCGGATGGCCGCACTGGATGGAGAACTGATGACCCCTATCCGCGATGGTACGGTGGGGATTGCCCGTCGCTTGGCTTTATCGAAAAGGCCTTCGTTCGCGAGGCGCTTTTTCAGAATCTCATACTGCTGGCGAAGCCGGCCCTCGCCCGCGGCTTCCATGTAGTCGACTATCAGCTGAAAATCACCCCGAGATTCATAGATAGAAACAGTACCGCGGACCACGACCGCGGCCCCAACGACGAGGTTTGTGGGGCGGCGCATGCGCCGGTTGCGAAACATAGCGCAACGCAGTTGCGCCTTATCATCCTTGAGGGAAAAATATATATGCCCCGAGGCGGGGGTCGCGAGGTTGGATATCTCTCCGGTCAACCAGATTCCTGTGAAGTTGTCCTCAAGAAGCGCTCGCGCCTCCCGGGTAAACTCGCTGACCTTGTAAATGACCGGATCCATACCAGGATTGTGACCTCAGGCTTTAAATACGGCAATTAGGTTATTGGGGAGTAATGCACCCACCAGGGGCATAAAAAACCGGGCTCCACCCAATTTTTCCGGCATTGCTTTATTGGATTGGTCAGTAGGTCGGTTTTGCGCCCTTTTGCTGCTCAGCTTGAACGATTCCTGTCTGCGCAGCCCAGGAGATTTGTTGCGCCAGGCGGGTAGCCTCTGCTTCGTCGTTGGCTTCTAACTTGGCCTTTGCGGTTTTCAATAATTTACCCAGGCCAACGGCTTTGCCGCCCGTAGCCGGATCAATCAGGCGTCAAACCGCCCCTGCACTTGTTGTCGTTTTGAAATCCGCTTCTGCCTGACCGACTGCATCGGCGGCGGTTGAGCCGGCGAGAGCCGCCGCGCTTGCTAATGAAAACGCCAGAGTTGCTATTAGGGTAGATGAGATGCCTTGGTTGTTTTTCTCATAGCAATTCCTCCGGGTAGGATAAATGGAAAATATGCTTAAAAATCAGTCACTTGCCGTAGTTCCGAACGATACAAGTTTACCTAGAACAAGTCAAACCCTATAATTCTTCGATGAAACCTATTGATTTAGCACTCACTTTCGATGACGTGCTGTTGGTCCCCGCGCTTTCCGAGATTCTGCCACACGAAGTTGCACTCAACTCGCGATTTTCCCGAAATATTTCGCTAAATATCCCGCTGGTCTCAGCAGCGATGGATACGGTTACTGAATCCCGGGCAGCGATCTGTCTCGCGCAAGCGGGTGGAATCGGCGTTGTGCACCGCAATCTGACCCCAAGTGCACAGGCCGAGCAGGTTCGGATTGTTAAGAAATATGAAAGCGGTGTGATTGTCGACCCGATTTGTGTTTCCACCTCTGCTACCGTTGCCCAGGTGCTTGCGTTGACTCGCGAAAAACGCATCTCGGGCGTACCAGTTCTTGATGAAAAAAGGAAGTTGGCTGGCATCGTGACCAGTCGTGACCTGCGTTTCGAGACACACTTTGATCAACCTGTGACTGGGGTCATGACCCCCCGAGAGCGGTTGGTCACAGCTTCTGAAAGCGCGAGTCGTGAAACTATTCGCCGGTTACTACACGAACACCGCATTGAAAAAGTGTTGCTGGTTGATGATGACTTCAACCTCAAAGGGTTGGTTACGGTCATGGATATCCAGAAGCAGACCGAGTTTCCCGACGCCTGCAAGGATGAGCTTGGGCGGTTGCGCGTAGCCGCTGCGGTAGGCACAGGTGGGGATTCCGCGGAGCGTTGCGAACGCCTGGTGGACGCCGGTGTAGATGCGATTGTTGTCGACACCGCGCACGGGCATTCTCGTGGCGTGCTGAGTCGGGTCACTGAGGTTAAGACGATGTTCTCAACAGTAGATGTTGTCGCCGGCAATATTGCAACAGCAGCAGCTGCCCGGGCATTGGTCGACGCGGGTGCGGATGCCGTTAAGGTTGGCATTGGTCCGGGATCCATCTGCACAACTCGGATTATCGCCGGAGTGGGTGTCCCTCAGGTAACTGCGGTTGCCGATATTGCCGACGCGCTCAACGGCACCTCTGTTCCAGTGATCGCCGATGGGGGAATTCGGTTTTCTGGCGATGTCGCCAAGGCGATTGCTGCAGGCGCACATGTTTCAATGATTGGTGGTTTGTTTGCCGGTACCGAGGAAGCACCGGGCGAGATCGAACTCTTTCAGGGCCGCTCGTACAAAAGCTATCGCGGCATGGGCTCTTTAGGGGCGATGCAGGATGGGTCGAAGGATCGTTACTTCCAGGAAGGTCAGGAAGACCCTGGTAAGCTGGTGCCTGAAGGAATCGAAGGCCGGGTGCCGTACAAGGGGCCTATGGCTCAAATCATTCATCAGTTAACCGGCGGACTACGGGCGAGCATGGGGTACACCGGGTGCGCGACAATTGACGAGATGCGCACAAAGTGTCGCTTCGTGCAGATTACCCATTCCGGAGTTGCCGAGAGTCACGTGCATGATGTCGCTGTCGTCAAAGAAGCTCCCAATTACCAGCGGGGCGGATAAACAGTGGCAACCGCTGGGAGGCCGGCGGCCGTAGTCCCGGATCCGCATGCCGAGCGGATTCTGATTCTCGATTTTGGATCGCAGTACACCCAACTGATTGGCCGAGCCATTCGTGAGGCCGGGGTCTACTGTGAGATTCACTCGTGTGAAATGTCTTTTGCCCAGATTCGCGGCTTTAACCCTGCGGGGGTGATTCTGTCGGGTGGCCCCGACACGGTTACCGAAGAAGCTACTGATCGGGCACCGCTTGAGCTGTTCGATTGGGACCGTCCACTGCTTGGAATCTGTTACGGAATGCAGGCCATGGCGGCGCAGTTGGGCGGGGCAGTAGAGACCGCCGATCACCGCGAATATGGTCTCGCCCGTATCACCCCTTCGTCAACACCTGGTTTGTTGGATGGGCTGCGTGCCGATGACCCGACCTCCGATGCAGGCCTGGAGGTTTGGATGAGCCATGGCGACAGAGTCACAGGTCTGCCCGAAGGTTTTTCGGTGATGGCAGCAAGCCCCAACGCCCCGTTTGCGGCTATCGCCGATGAACGGCGGCGGTTTTACGGGCTGCAGTTTCACCCCGAGGTGACCCATACCATTCATGGGCGGGAGATTTTTTCTCGCTTTGTTCGGGAGATTTGTGGCTGTTCAGCTCAATGGACCTCGGAAAATATTATTCACACTATTACCGCGGACGTGCGCACCCAGGTGGGTGGGGAGCAGGTAATACTCGGTCTTTCTGGCGGAGTCGATTCCTCGGTGGTTGCGGCGCTATTACATCGCGCCATCGGTGACCAATTGACCTGCATATTCGTCGATAACGGTTTGTTGCGTCTGAACGAAGGCGATGAGGTAATGGCCACCTTTGCCAAACACCTAGGCGTGCGGGTAATTCGGGTCGATGCAGAGGCCCGCTTCCTTGATGCGCTTTGCGATGTGGCAGATCCTGAGGAAAAACGTAAGATCATTGGCCGTGTATTTGTAGATATTTTTCAGGATGAGGCGAAGAAGATAACCGGGTCCCGGTGGTTGGCTCAGGGAACCATTTACCCGGATGTGATCGAATCAGCTGGTGCCAAATCCGGCAAGGCCAAGGTCATCAAATCGCACCATAACGTGGGCGGACTACCCGAATCGCTGCACCTGTCACTTTTGGAGCCTTTGAAGGAGCTATTTAAAGACGAGGTGCGTCGTATTGGGGTCGAACTGGGATTACCTCGGGAACTCGTTTTCCGACATCCGTTTCCAGGCCCAGGTCTTGGGGTGCGCATACTCGGCGAAGTCCGCAAGGAGTACGCGGATATCCTGCGCCAGGCGGATGCCATTTACCTGGAAGAATTGCACCGCAATGATCTCTACAACGAGACCAGTCAGGCCTTTGCAGTATTTCTACCAGTTCGATCGGTTGGAGTAGTCGGCGATAACCGGGCTTATGAGTATGTGATCGCTTTGCGGGCGGTCGAGACAGTCGATTTTATGACTGCCAATTGGAAGCACATTCCCTACGAAGTACTCGGACATATCTCAACTCGCATTATCAACGAGGTTCGGGGTATTAGCCGTGTGACCTACGATATCTCGGGAAAACCTCCAGCGACCATTGAGTGGGAGT
>Ga0066838_10000504_pt1 | contig 13824 bp, 14 predicted proteins | sample ETNtaG_26_FD_66727 | JGI IMG/M metagenome (GOLD analysis project Ga0066838, IMG submission 66727) | Marine microbial and viral communities from oxygen minimum zone, Eastern Pacific Ocean - ETNP201302SV89 | ecosystem: Environmental > Aquatic > Marine > Oceanic | place: Pacific Ocean: Eastern...
CCGGTCTCCATAACAAAGTTGATTCTAAATAAAGGCGGCATCTTTTTTCGGGCCTTACCAGGACTGGGACAACCGGCGATTATTCCGGTCAATATAAAAATAAAAAAGGAAAGGAATATTTTCTTCATGCGAATTTAAAAAAGGATATGCCCTTTGAAAGGACTTGAGTTTAAGGCCCCCCAAGAATACCACAGATTTCATTCATGTCTACAGAACTAGCGAACCCGGAAAGCTTCTGAATTTTTAGGATCTGGTTCAAGTCCTGCTGGAGAGAAAAGCAAAAGGCGATGAATTGCCTAACGGATCATATTCACCGTAAGAGGAAAGGATATTGAATTTAGTAGAATTTCTTTATAAGGCTTGTGCCCAGAGACACTGTCAAACATCGCCTCCATACATACCGAATCCAACGCGGCAATGGCAAGCAGATGACCCATAAATTCAAAACGAGTGCAATGGTTGGTAAAAATTCGTACCCCGCAGCCATCATGCATCTCCCCTTTAAGGCTCTGGTACGACGTTATCATCTATCGCTTCCTTACGAAACGACTCAAGCATTCCCTTAAAAATATATGTGTGAAACTTTGAAAGACTAAACCAGTAAAGGTTTCCCCAGAAGGGTTTGGGAATAAAATGGGCTCTCAAAGTCAAACGAGTACTCCCGCCAGATTGAGGTGCGGGGGGGGGGGCAACAGACTCCAACTCAAATTGTAGCCAGGAGAGTCCGGGCGAAATCATTTCCGAACGAAGAAGCAACTCCTTATCAGGCACCAGATTTTCCACGCGCCAGAAATCGACAGAATCCCCAACACGCAATTTCTCAGGATCTCGACGGCCCCTGTTTAGTCCGACCCCACCTATAACTCGATCGATGAGTCCACGAATTTTCCAAAGTAAATTAGCATGCGCCCAACCATTATCACCTCCGATACGGCAAATGATAGAAAATATTTTTTCAGGCGGGGCGGAAATATCAAGAAAATGTTCGTCAATTTCGAAATCGGATGATTCAAATTTACAAAGCGGCATCAAACCGCTCATCCTTTCAGGCGGAACATCGGTCCAATGTGAAAACACCTGCGACTTTGCTTCTTTAAGCTGTGCCCACTCAACAGCTGTTTGAAAATCCAATGTTTCAAAAGGAAGAATATCAGCGATGTGATTTTCCCGGCAGAACACGTCACTTCGCAAACTACTCAGTAGAAGAGACGTGATATTGACCGGGATAGAAATAAAAAGGTGAAGCCAGTAGGCATAGATACGGCACAACCATTCCACAGGAATGGGGAGCCAGGCCACGTCAAAAAACCGAACACGTTTGTGGAGCATGTTGGCAAATTTCAGGAGGAGGTCTTTGTAACTCATCACATCCTTTCCGCCGATGTGGTATACGCGGGATTCAAGGTCCGGCGTTTCTAGAACACCGACCAGATATTTAATCACGTCACGAATCGCGATGGGTTGGCATTTTGAATTGAACTCCCGTAAAAATGGAATCCAACGATTGTTTAAAGCAAGCGACTTCATTAGCTCATAAGATGTGCTCCCGGTACCTACAATAATCGCCGCACGAAGCTTGATCGCCGGTACAGAACTCTTCGTTAAAATGCGCCCTACTTCCTGCCGACTCCTCAGATGATCCGACAGGCCTTCACTTTTCTCGCCCAATCCTCCCAGATAGATGATCCGCTTAACCCCAGACTGTTCTGCCGTCTCTACAAAGTTTGACGCCGCTTGCTGATCCTTTTCTATAAACTCCTGTTGTTTGTCGCGCATACTGTGGATGAGATAGTATGCAGTATGTACATCCTCAAGGGCGGGGGGTAATTCAACAAAGTTCAGGCAATCGGCAAACACCACCTCAATGCGCGGGTGGCTCAAAATGGGGAGGACACTCCGGTTGCGAAACATGCAACGCACAACGTATCCGCGGTAGACCAGTTCGGGAATCAGTCGATGGGCCACATACCCATTGGCTCCTGTGACAAGAACTCGTGTCCCGGGAGACAAGGGGTGGGTATTCAGATTGTCGCAATAATGATAATTGACTACCTCCGGATCCATAAGGGGAATATGGTCTCTTGAGGTAAAGTTTTCAAGAGGAAAACAAAATAAGCCATAGGCAAATATTGTTTTAAGGAGGGAACTTTTGAATTAGTCCGCATATTGCGTGAGTAAAACGTCGTACCCCTCGAATACGTCGTCGCGAGCCTGTGGTATCACTTCAATAGCTCCATACCCCGAAGGGGTAGCTAAGCGGCGTGGCACTGGTGCCCAGCATTCCACGATCCCAGCATACTGGATTGCCTGCGCTCCAAAGGGGTGCTTCGTTGGCTTCGCCTCCTCGCAAAGACGGCTTTGGTAGTGAGTTAGCTATTGGAAAACTTTGCCGTAGAAGAAGGGGTTATGCTGTTTTTCCTCGCCCACCGTAGTCGCTGGACCGTGTCCTGGATACAATCTAGTGTTATCGGGAAGCGTCAGTAAGTTCCCTGCCACTGAATTGAACAGCCCAGACCATGAGGCATTAGCTCGCCCCATGGACCCGGCGAAAATAGCATCGCCGGAAAAAACAGACTCGTTGATCTTGTAGGAAACTCCGCCAGGAGTGTGCCCGCGCGTGGAAAGGGTCTTGATGTTAAGTTTCCCAAGAATGATCGAATCGCCCTCCTCTATGATCCGCAGGTCGTGGCTTCCTGACGGGCGAGGTTCTATTTTATCAACCCAGGTAGGGCATCCAAATGCACTGTCCAACTTCCCCAAACCGCCAGCATGGTCTGGATGAGTATGAGTCAGTAAAATCTTTTCCGGTTTAACACCCAGATCACGCGCTTTTTTGATGATAGCTTCCGGATTGGCCCCGGTGTCTATAACAGCAGTTGCACGGGTTTCCCGGCAAACCAGCAAATAACATTTTACTGGATAAAGTCCCATAAACACATTGAGACATATAATATCGAACGGACCCGGATCGGGTATCTCCTTTTCCGGCACCCACTTTTCTTCAGCAATCGCTAACAGAGATGGACCGTGCAAATCCAGAGCGTTGGCTATTTTAAAAACAACCTTTTCCTCTGGAACCCATTCATAATTTTCAATACGTGCGATATCGCCAACAGACATTCCAGCGGACTTTGCCAAGTCTGCCTGAGTCCACCCTTTTCCATCACGGGCTTTTCCAAGAATATCACCTAACTCATCTTCCAGTTCCGTTGCCATAAAATCTCCTGTTTCCAAAATTATACTGCAACATCAGGAGAATGAACAACCCCACCGTAGACAGGCAGGCATCAGTGCCCGTATTAATTATTTTCTGGCTCAGCTTCTTCCTGCAGTTTGGCCCCAGCTTCCATCCTTAAACTTGGCGTAGACAACCAATACACCAGCCCCACAAAAACACCACCGCCGACCAGGTTTCCAAGGGTCACAAAGATCTGGTTATGGACAAACCCACCAATGGAAATTTCAGGACCATGTGGAAGAAACATTGCCATGCTCAATAAAGTTTGATTAGCGATACTATGCTCATACCCACTGGAAATAAACGCGAACAAGCACCAGAAAATCATCACGAGCTTGGCAGTATCGCTTTGAGTTTTCAGAGAAATCCATACGGCCAGACAAACCAGCCAGTTGCATAGTATGCCCCTGATAAATGCTTCCTGAGGCCCCAATGCCATCTTCGCCGCCGCAACTTTTAGCACCAGGGCTTGTGAGGCTTCTGTCAAACTACCTCCGGCAATTACCAATCCCGCAAGGAAAGCGGACCCGAGAAAATTGCCCACAAAACACAATATGAATAAAGCGATAATCGGTGTCAATCCCACTCTTTTAGTGATATGACCAACAGCAAATACCATATTGTTCCCAGTAAACAATTCCGACCCCGCAAAAATAACCAGACTAAGCGCGATGCCAAAAGACGGTCCCATGATCAGCTTTAAATAAGCCCCGCCTCCATCTGCGGCAATGGGACCCGCTATTGAAAAAATCAATACTATTCCGAATCCCACATAAATGCCTGCCAATGCGGACAGGACGGTGTAACTGAGAGGCGACTTTTGCATGAACGCGATTTTCTTTTCAGAAGCGTCGCCAATTTTCTGCATCTCTGTTTTATACATTCTACTTACTCCCTTTTATTTTACTCGCCACCCCTTGCAATTTAATCCACACCCTACTCTCTTCAACTTTAATCGGATACACCAAAGCACAACCTTCATCCGGTGGCACGGCTTTTCCATCGGACAATTCTAAAACCAGATTGTGCAAAGGACAGGTGACTCTTTTGCCATGCACTATCCCTTGGGATAATGGACCCTCCTTATGAGGACAACGATCACGCACAGCATAAATTTCGTCATTTGCGGTTCGAAACAGGGCGATCTCCATCTCCTCCGCATGTACCACCCGCGCCCCTAAAGGCGGAATTTCGTCCACTGAACTGATTTCTATCCAATCACTCATGGCTTACTTTCACCTCCAAAGGAAAGAATTCATGTGTTTCAAATCCTGCGTCTCCGGTGCGTTCAGCCCATGGATCCTTTTGTGCAAATTTCTGTGAGCTTAGAAACCGATCTGACAAGGCTTTGCGATTTCCGCCATCTTCGATAAGTTGCTGTCTGATTTTAACCATTCCTACCCGCTCGATCCAAGGCGCTGTGCGCTCCAGGTAATACGCATCCTCACGGTATAATTGGATGAACGCGCAACAATGCTCAACCACTTCCTGATCCGTCTTTACCTTGCACAGCAATTCAGTGGGGCGTACCCTCACACCACCGTTGCCGCCAATGTGCAGTTCCCAGCCTGACTCAACGGCCACGACACCAAAGTCTTTGATGGTGGCTTCCGCGCAATTGCGAGGACAGCCGGATACCGCCATTTTGAACTTGTGAGGCATCCAGGAACCCCAGGTCAATTTTTCCAATCGCACACCCATGGAAGTGGAGTCCTGAGTACCAAACCGGCACCATTCTTCTCCCACGCAAGTCTTGACCGTGCGCAAGGACTTACCGTATGCATATCCAGAAGGCATTCCCGACTGGTTCAAGTCGGACCATACTGCAGGCAATTCATGTTTTTTCAGACCATACAAACCAATACGCTGTCCGCCAGTGATCTTAACCGTGGAAACATTGAACTTATCCGCCGCATCGGCTATAGCACGTAACTCCGCAGGAGTGACAAGCCCTCCCCAAATACGCGGGATAACGGAAAAGGTTCCGTCTTTCTGGATATTGGCGTGCGCTCTTTCATTGATGTAGCGCGACCGAGGATCATCTACCACCTCACCCGGCCAGGAACTCATCAAGTAGTAATTGATCGCCGGACGGCAAATGTGGCATCCATCTGGCGACCGATATTCCAGATAATCCATAACGGATCGAATGCCCATCAATTTTTGCCTTTGTATAGTTTGGCGAATTTCTTCGTGAGTGTAATCGGTGCATTTGCATAAAGGCTTTGCCGTGGGAGCTTCAGAGTAATCACCGCCAAGAGTAAATGATAAAATCTGCTCTACCAGGCCGGTGCATGAACCGCAAGAGCTGGAAGCCTTGGTATGGTCCCGGACATCGTCCAATGTGAACAATCCTTTAGAGGTAATTGCATTGACGATATCCTTCTTGCATACCCCGTTACAACCACATACCTCCACGTCATCCGCCATATCCGCCGCAGTATTTGCACCACCATGTCCGGAATCACCCAAGTGAGACTGGCCATAGAGCAACTGTCCTCTAAAGCCGCTGATGTCTGTCTGGTCCCTTAACATTTGGTAGTACCAGGAACCGTCTACCGTATCTCCAAACATAACCGCTCCATGGATACGGTTATTTTTCAGCACAATTTTTTTGTAGATTCCTCTGTCCACATCTTTCATAACGATGCTTTCAGTTGTATCGTCCCCCATAAAATCCCCAGTGGAAAACAAATCCACACCAGTAACCTTCAATTTGGAAAATGTGAGCGAACCACGGTATTGCGCAAAACCAAGCTGAGCCAAATGATTCGCACAAACCTTGGCTTGTTCAAACAACGGGGCCACCAGACCATAAACCTGGTCTCTATGCTGAACACATTCACCGACGGCATAGATCCGCCCGTCATAGGTTTGCATCGTGTCATTGACTACGATGCCACGATCACAATGAATCCTGGCCTTCTGAGCCAGAGCTATATTGGGTCGAATACCCACTGCCATAACGACCAGATCGGCGGCGATCTCCAGTCCGCCCTTGAATCGGGCACCCCACACCTCATCCTCCCCGAGCAATGCCTCCGTTGCGGTCTCCATCAGAAACTGAATCCCGCGATTTTCAAGAGTCTCCCTCAGCATGGAACTCGCCTCAGGGTCGAGTTGCCGTTCCATCAAAGAATCCATAAGGTGTACCACCGTAACGAACATCCCCTGCTGCTTGAGAGCATAAGCCGCTTCCAAACCAAGCAATCCGCCGCCTATAACCAATGCCTGCTTTTTTTTATTAGCAATCTCAAGTATCGTCGTCACATCATGAATGTTACGGAATGTGACAACCCCCTTAAGGTCATTTCCGGGAATTGGAATAAGAACCGAATTGGAGCCTGTGGCCAACAACAACCGGTTATAACTCGCAGTCGTCCCGTCTTCAGCTATCACCTTGCGATTACGCCGATCAATCTCCACCACCTCTTTACCCGTATGGAGCTTGATATTATTTTCCTGATACCAGTTTTCATCATTGAGCATGATATCGCCGATTTCCTTTTCCCCCGCCAACACCGGAGAAAGAAGAATGCGATTATAGTTTCCATGAGGCTCAGACCCAAAAACGGTAATGTCATATAAGTCGGGCTCAATCTTAAGTAGTTCCTCAAGCGTGCGCACCCCAGCCATACCATTACCGACTAAAACCAACTTCTCTTTCATATGGAACCTTTTCCTTTCAACGTTCAAAATAATATTTATTGCGCTTTAACCGCTAACCCTATTTAATTCGTAGAAACTCCGTTCACAACAAAATGGACTCTATCGATTTCAACTTTTCTGCTTTTGCTAGCACTCACTTTCTTTTTATTTTTCGACTGTTTCATACCCTTGATGGGATGCATCTTCTCTCTTGTGTGAAATGGAATGATCTGCTCAAGGACATTGGGCAAAATGTCACAGGGAACATTTTCAAGAATCTTGATCGCCTGCTTGGGATGCTTCCCGGTCCGTCCTCCCATGAAAATGTCAACTCCGTCGACAGCTATCAGATGGTTGCCACAACTGGCAGGACACCCCGACTAGTGCATACTGATGGGTACTGTATCCTTTAATGATGCAAAGCTTCAAGTTCCGTGCCAAACGATAAGCAGGCTGAAAATAGTAGTAAAACGTGGTGAGGCTGAATTTTCTAGCAATTTGATAGGGAGCGGTGCCCTAAAATGACACAGTGAAAACAGGTATCGCCCTAAATTCAAACAAATTCTGACTTATCTGCTTCCTTTCCTAACAAACATGCGCTGATCGTTCAAAGGACTCCCCTGTTTTTAGCAACTATTCGATAACCCCACTCCGCAACCGGGGCAAAGCCGGGGACATTTCGATAAATCCATAATGGCCACGTTTTATCAGGGGCACACGCCAAAGCACTAAACACCGCCTCGGCTCCTTCAAACACATCGCCCTCAAGATCGATCCATTGAATCGAACGCTCATAATCCGCGACAGAGAATTGTGGAAACCGCTCGACCGCTTCCTGGGAAGCAAGATACTCCACCTGGTCCCCGGTAACGTGTTTCCACCGACTGATCCAACGCCTGCAAAAACTGCATTCACCGTCATAAATCATTACGGACCTTGTCTTAGTCACGAGTAATCTCTCTGTTGGCAAAACTTTTAGTGTAATAAAGCGGAGTAACTCATCGCATACAGTTTAAAGTAATAATTTCAACAGACATAATAAATTTCCAGCTAAAACAAACCCGATGTCCCTCTGTTTGTAAGTTCTCGATCCAGTCAAAACCCACGCTATTTGCGGCATATTATCAACCCCATTGATATTCGCCCTTAAGCTCTTGCGTTATTTCAAGACCTGAGCTATTGTTTCATCTTGTCTCAAAATACCCTGGCGTACTGTTCCAAGACGATCAGTCTTTTGCAACGGCATTAACAAGTTTACAAATTGATCTAACCCGAGAAATAGACAATGGCAGAAATGACACGCGAAGAAGTGGAAGAACGGTTGGAGGAATTCGCCGCTTATCAGGCTATCAAAGAAGCCCATGACGATACTGAAGAAATCTTTCCAGACACAGATGACGAGAATCTGGAAAATCAAGAAGAGGATTCATCGGAAGATATAGTGAACGGAACTGATGCTGAAACTTCCGCAGAGGGCAATGATCCTCAGGAGGAAGAGGAATCGCAAGATGATACGAAAGCTTCCTCTGCCCCATCTCTTGATGACTGCAATCTTTCGGAACTTGATTTGTCGGACCTGAACTTCCTGGGCATCAGCATGCAAAACACCAACCTTGCAAAAGCGATTTTTAACAGGGCCAACTTGTCCAAAGTCTGCATGAATAAGGCAAACCTGCAAGATGCAGATTTAACCGACACCAATTTGTCGGAAGCTGATCTTTCAGAAACAGATTTTCACCGCGCGAATTTCGAAGACGCTAATCTTGAAGAAAGCATTCTTAATGGAGCGAATCTGACCGAAGCGCAGTTCGAACGCGCGAATTTGAGGAAATGTAAATTGGTGGGAGCAAATCTTACCAAGAGTAGTCTCAGTGAGGTCACATGCGGTCTTGCTGATTTCAGTCGCACCGACTTGACAGGCGTAAAAGCACAGGGAGCCGATTTCAACCGCGTTAAATTAAGCGGAGCCAACTTTACCGATGCCGACTTCACCGACTCCAGACTTAGTATGGCCGTGTTTTTTGAAGCAAAATTTATAGGCACCAATCTAAATCGGGTGCAATTTAAAGGCTCAAAAATGGTGAAAGCAGTGTTCACCGGTGCCTGTTTGACCCGCGCCGATCTCACAGGGGCGGACCTTTCGGATGCAACGCTAAACGGAACAAACCTTCTGCGAGCCAAACTTGGAGGAGCTCTCCTGAGGCGAACACAGCTAACAAACTCTAATCTGAAAGAAGCGGACCTCAATATAGCCGACCTGACCAATGCCCAGCTTGAGAAGGTTGAGTTGGATGGGGCAAATCTTGGACGGATAAAACTCAACGACGCAAATATGCAGGAAGCTCAACTCACCAAGGCAAACATCAGCAAAGGGAAGTTGTCGGGCGTTGACCTTTCCGGAGCAGACCTTAGCGGAGGTAATATGAAGGGGACTGACTTCACTGGAGCCAAGTTGATTGGAGTTGACCTGAGTCGGGCAGATTTGACGGAGTCGATTCTGGAAAACGCGCAAATCAAAAACTCGTTTCTGACGGGTGCCGATTTAAGAGAAGCCAATTTGAAAAATGCCGACCTTGAAGGAAGTAATTTATCAGGAGCCAAACTTACAAAAGCTAACCTTACACAAGCCAACCTCAAAGGCGCCAACTTGCATCGGGCAGACTTGGAGCATGCCAATTTTTCCCAAGCCAACCTTTCTCAGGCCAACCTCTCAGGAGCCAAAATGGCCGATGCAAATTTCTCTAATACAGACCTTATGGACTCGGACCTTAGCGGAGCAGATACAACAGACACCGATTTTTCTGGCGCAAAGGGCTGTAAAATATAGACTAACAAACCCTCAAAAAATATTCGCCTGGGTTACCACCACCCCCTCTTAAATTACAATTTCAACAACTATTAGGTTTTACCCATAATTACCGCTCATTCGTTTGCTTCAGGGCGGCTGTCCTTGCCAGTGATGCAATTGGGTACCCAGTTCGTGTCTGGTCAGTGCGCCACAACAGCTATTGAATTTTTCGGGAAAGTACTCAAGATCGACTCTGAACACACCGAAGCAAAACTGGCATTTGCCGAGGCCAACATAAAGCGAGATGAATTTAAGAAAATATCAATTAGGGGGGAAAAGCGCCTATCTCTGTATATGAAGTACTCGGCATCAACGACCCCATGCTGGATCAAAAAAAATACCCGACACGGATCTCTACGATCTAAAAAAGCACCCTCTGGAAAGTGCCCGCATTTTAAAGAAAATGGGCTATGAATCAGATAACATCCTGCAGATGGTTGAGAACCATCATGAACACTTTGATGGCAGTGGTTATCCTCATGGGAAGAAAGGTGAGGAAATTCCTTGGTGCACGTATTCTGGCCGTTGCCGACGCGTTTGACCTGATAACGTCGAAGCAACTACACGCAACTGAATCTTGGGAATACAAAAGCGCTATAAAAGAAATTATAAAGGATGCGGAAAGTTCCCTTTATGACCCTGAAGTTGCCAATACATTGAACACCCTGTTTGACATGTAACCCATCACCGCCACTCAAGAGGGAATCAATAAATAATCCTACAGCAAATGATATCGGGCTTTATTTTGATGATCTCTAAAATGCAGATCCCTACGCTTTCTACAACCAGTCATCCAAATCGAATTGCGAGGCGCATACCGGGCTTCTCATATCCATAAACAAATCAGCGCTATCAAAATTCACATTAAAGTTTGGTAGACGCCTCCAATTAAGACCTGCCTCTTCAATCCGCTCACGATTTAAATTCAAAGAATCCTCTCCTCCAAACTCGAGAACCACCTTAAACCCACTAGCCGCCTCAAACTCCAGTAAGTATCTTATATCAGCCACACGTTATCTCCAGAAAGTCGTTTTTCCTATCCTAATTAATCACTATTTGATGCAGGGGCCTGGCACATGGATTTTATTTTAATCCGCCCAATAACCAAATTCATCCATTGAATCGTAAACCACTTTATAGGATCATAAAGTGCGCAAAAGATACTAACCTTTCCGAGTCATTAAATCCCGTAATGAAAACAAAAAACAATAAATTTATTCCCGTCACATTATTGACCGGATTCCTGGGCGCAGGCAAGACAACCCTACTCAACCACATTCTCAAAGGAAAGCATGGGAAACGCATCGCTGTCATTGAAAATGAATTTGGAGACATTGGAATTGACTCGGACCTTATTGTCGGGAAAAATGATGATGTTTTTGAAATGGATAATGGCTGTATCTGCTGTTCCATACGAAGTGACCTGATCGAGACACTTAATCGGTTGATGGATCGTCAGGATAAGTTCGATTATGTCCTCATCGAAGGAACGGGGCTGGCTTCCCCCGGTCCAGTGGCGCAAGCTTTCCTCCTGGAAGATGAAGTTACGCAATCTCTCCAACTGGATGGAATCGTCACACTGATAGACTCCAAACATGTATGGAATCATCTCAACGATATCGAGGTCGCATGGGAACAAATAGCGTTTTCCCATGTTCTTCTTCTTAATAAATCGGACCTCGTCTCCACTGAAGAACTCCAAAAACTGGAGCGATATGTTCGCCGTATCAACCCCACTGCCAAACTGTTTAACACAAAAAATGCTGAGATCGAGTTGGACCATGTACTCAACATCGGCGGCTTTGATCTCAATCGAGCTTCCGTTTCTGATAACGAATTTCTTAATCATGGCCTGCAACATGACCACCATGGACATGAAGGCGATATCACATCCGTTTCACTGACTTTTACAGGAACCATTGACCCTGAACAATTCAACCACTGGCTAAGGATGCTTTTGATCATTGAAGACATGGATGTATTCCGGGCAAAAGGAATCCTTAGCGTAAAAAACTCGTCAAACCGTTATATATTTCAAAGTGTATACATGATGTTCGAAGGACGATTCGACGAGCCGTGGGGCAACAACCCAAAAGAAAATAAAATGGTTTTCATCGGTCGCAACCTGGACGAACAAAAACTTGAGGAAGGTGTAAAGTCCTGCATTGAATCCTGAATCAAGCTAGGGCAATCAGAACTTAATCAATCTTTCTCCCTAACCACTTTAAAAATGTCTGGCGCATTATATGCCAAGCCGATTTATTAGTATCTATTGTAGTCAATGTGATGAATTTATTTTGCGCTATCGCAAAGAGGGGTCTGGTTCTCTCATCCGCGTGTACCTGAACCGAATCTCGGAACCCGAACATTTCAAACAGTTCAAGCACGCAAGGGAAAAATCCGAACTACCCTCACTCAATTGCCCGCAATGTAGTCAACGAATCGGCGCATCCATGATTCACAATACCGGGAATCGTCCCGCCTACAGGCTGGTCAAAGGGTCATTTAGCAAGAAGGAAAATTAATTCCACCTTACTTAGAATCTTAAAACATGGAAACGAGTAGATCATGAAATGAAAATCATAAACCTGATCAATGAATGGAAAGCACTCGCAGAATACATCGAAGAAAGGTCTTCGGCAGAGCAGGCAAGGCAGTGGCTTGAAGAACTGGGAATGGAGAAAATTCTGGTGACCGAGCGGCCTCTTGAAATTGAATCGGGGCCGGGACGGGAATTCCTCGAACACCCACTGCTCAGAGGCGGATTTATTGAAGATGTTTATGAATGTTTCGCCGACCAGAAATTGGCGGAAGAATTTATGACCGTCATATCGGACGATCTACCTGGTTTCACGCCGCTCATCGCGCAACGTTGTGCCATGTCCGGATGGATGCCAAATACGGTTTAAATAAAGGAAGAGGTCTGTTATCAACCGTGACAGTTACCCAGTCCGCGACTCTCCAAATACTTTTGATGATACTCCTCAGCACGGTAGAATTTTTCCGAAGGAACTATCTCTGTTACAATATCACTGTTAAACCTGCCTGATTTCCCCTGTTTATCCCGCGATGCTTTAGCCGCCGCATCCTGATCCGCATCCTGAAAGAAAATGACAGACCGGTATTGAGTCCCTATATCAGGACCCTGGCGGTTGAGAGTGGTTGGATCATGTAGCGACCAGAATGTTTCCAGCAAATTATCAAAAGATACTTTATCAGGATCGAACTTTACAAGCACCACTTCAGCATGCCCCGATCGACCGGTACATACCATTTCATAAGTTGGGTCTAGAGTACTGCCGCCACAGTAACCCACTGCGGTGGATGCGACTCCCTCTATCTTGCTGAAGGTAAGTTCAACCCCCCAGAAACATCCCGCACCGAAAACAGCTTTCTGCATCATGAAATGTCTCCATATGAAATAGATGTCTGGCAGACATCAGGAATGGTTGTAAGCGAAGCATCCACTTGAACACCGCACCATATAATGTGGGCAACTCTTGCAGGGTTCTTTTGGCTCCGCGCTAAACACATGACTCAAAAACTTGGTATGCATCTTTTTTACTGTCAGATCGTTGATCTGCTTAAAATCTTTTATATTCCCCAATTTCAAATTATGAAACGGAAAACAATTGAAGCAATCTCCCTGCGGATCAATATCCATAGGGCTATCATCGGCGCACCCCAGATACAGATCCGTGTGTTCCCACTCAGTAATATTAGGAACCGCCTGTTGGCCATGATAAAAAAAGCGCTCCATCAGCTGATACTCATCTTCCTGAATATCGTCCAAAAGGCACGGCGGGAAGGAGCAATCAAATCGAAAGCAAAGTTGCGGATATTCTTTCAGCAGGTCAAGCATCATCCGCCCCATCTTAGGGTAATCGCGAATCGCCAAAGTTATGTTTTCCTGCTCTCCCACCATAGGGAAAGCGGGACTGACGCGGATTCGATATTTCTGCCCTCTTGGCAATCCCAGATCCTGATAAATTTCGTTGATCTCCCAACACTGCGTGGCTAGATCCTGTTCTATCGAATACAGGTTAAGACTGAACATAAGACCATATCCGTTTTTACTCAGGAGCAAGTT
>Ga0066838_10000538_pt1 | contig 13328 bp, 9 predicted proteins | sample ETNtaG_26_FD_66727 | JGI IMG/M metagenome (GOLD analysis project Ga0066838, IMG submission 66727) | Marine microbial and viral communities from oxygen minimum zone, Eastern Pacific Ocean - ETNP201302SV89 | ecosystem: Environmental > Aquatic > Marine > Oceanic | place: Pacific Ocean: Eastern...
TTGGCGGTGGCCAGGCCATAATCGTTGTGGGGATGAAAATCGAATGCGAGTCCGGGATAGCGGCTACACATATCGCCGACGCTTTCGAATACTTCTTGGGGACTCATTACACCCAGCGTATCAGGCAGCATCACGTGCACCACCTCGGATTCTGCGAGTGCTTCGGTAATTCTGTAGACATAATCACGGCTGTCTCGATAACCGTTCGACCAATCTTCCAGATAGACATTGACCAGAAGTTGCTGCGTCTTGGCATAGTCGATTGTCCGCTCGATATCAGCGATGTGTTCATCAAGAGACTTCCTGAGCTGCTCCCTGCAGTGTTTTTCGCTTCCCTTGGTAAGCAGGTTGAGCACGCGGCCACCAGCACTGACCAGCCAATCCACGCTTCGCTGGTGATCTGTAAATCCAAGCACTTCAACCCGCTCGAGGCAGTCATTGTCAGCTGCCCATTCGTGAATCTGAGTCACCGACTGTTTTTCACCATAGGACACACCTGCAGACGCGACCTCTATCCGATCTAACTTTAGGCTCTGTAGTAACCCTCGTGCGATACTGACCTTCTCTTCAGGAGAGAAAGAAACCCCCTGCGTCTGCTCGCCATCGCGCAGGGTCGTATCCATCAGTAGGACCTGTCGGGACTCAGTCATGTCGGCTAGTCATCATCCGGCAAAAGGGCGCATATTCTACACAGACTGTGGGTGTTTCATGAGCACAAATGCATCTATAGTTGATATATCGGCAATTACACGCGAAAGCACTGCGAAAAAGTTGTGTCTATTGAACAAAAATAGAGCCAGAATTTTTGCCCTATAGATTGACCCGACTTAAGATAACGCGCTTTGTGAGACTGTCTCTCCCCGCTTTAGCGGACAGGCAGATACACCCGCCTGCAGGTGAAACCTCATGCCTGAGTGGCTGGTCGCTCCATCTAAGTTACATCAGGTCCGCACACTATGCATTTTGATTATCGCCTCTGGGGCTTTACCCGCGGGGTCAGAGGCCGGATTTTTTTTGCGGTCCTGATCGGCGTCCTGGCCACTGCCCTAGGTGTGGCCCGCCTTGCACTACTCGGTTGGCTTATCGGCCTGGTTTTTCAAGGCCATAACGTCACCGCGCTATTCTTCCCGTTGTTGGTGACCGCTTGTGTCATGATCCTGAGGGGCATCTTCGAACACTGGCGTACTCTGGTCGCACATAAGACAGCATCAATCGTTCAGAAAATGCTGCGTCGCCGACTGTATGACCAGATCGTCACGCTGGGACCAGGATATGCAGGAAGACAGCGGTCAGGTGAACTGGTCCTGTCACTGGTCGACGGGGTGGAGCAGCTGGAAACTTATTTCGGGCAGTATCTGCCTCAGCTACTGGTTTCTGCAATCACCCCAGTGCTGATCTTTGCCTTCGTCGCCTTCCTAGACCTGCCCGTAGCGCTGACACTGTTAATCGCTGCAGTGATAGCACTGGCCGCACCGGCGCTGTGGCATCAGTTTGATACCAAGAAATCCCAGGAACGCCAGGATGCTTATGCTGTTTTTGCATCGGAATTTCTGGATGCCGTACAGGGACTGGCCACTCTCAAGGCCTTTGGGCAGAGTCGCCCGCGGGCCGACCTGCTGGCTGACAAAGCACGGGATGTTTTTCGAACCACCATGTGGGTGTTAGCCACTAATTCGCTGGCCCGTGGTATCACTGATACAGCGATCGCTGTGGGTGCTGCATTCGCGCTGGGTCTGGGGGCGCACCGGGTAGCGTCGGAACAGATGGAACTCACTGTACTACTGATTATTTTGATGATGGGCGTTGAAATTTTTCGGCCGATGCGCGACCTGCGTACGGTGCTCCACCAGGGCATGGTCGGTCTGTCGGCCGCACAGGGTATTTATCGGATTCTGGATGCACATCCGCCCATCGTTGAAAAAAGTAACGCTATCGAACCCGTCGACCCCCAACCCACGATATCTTTCGAATCAGTGCGCTTCAGCTACCCCGAACAACAACACTGTGTTCATGAGCAACTGGACATTTCGATAGTTCCCGGTGAGCGCGTCGGTATCGTCGGGGCCAGTGGATGCGGCAAATCGACAATCGTACGACTGCTACTGCGTTTTTATGATCCAGACCAGGGAACCGTCAAGCTCGGTGGGCACGATATTAAAGACCTATCACTCGCTGCGCTCAGGCAACAAATATCGGTGGTAAATCAGGACACTTTTCTGTTTCATGGCAGCATCGGTGAGAACATCCGGCTAGGCAGACCCGACGCAACCGATGCCGAAGTCACCAACGCTGCGAAAAGCGCGAACATCCATGAGTTCGTATCAGGCCTACCCCAGGCATACGACAGCCTGATTGGAGAAAAGGGCATCAAACTCTCGGGCGGCCAGCGACAACGCGTGGCGATCGCACGGGCGCTGCTACGAGACTCGCCGATTTTGATCCTTGATGAAGCGCTGTCTGCAGTCGATGCCGAAAATGAGGCTTTCATCCAACAGGCCTTGGACAGGTTGATGAAGGGCCGCACCACGCTTGTCCTGGCCCACCGACTTTCCAGTGTCATCAACTGCGACCGAATACTCGTCCTGGATCAGGGCAAGGTTGCTGAATCCGGCAACCACAGTCAATTGATGGCGAGCAATGGTATCTACTCCGAGCTCATGTCCGAACAGGCGCGTGAAGCAGATCGGGAACAACCTGAAGAAAAGGCATCGTCGGAAATCGCAGCATCATCATTGCCGCCGCAGGATGTGGCAGAAGACATAAACAGTGTACCAACTGAGGGAATAATCAAAGCTGAAGGACTCAACTGGCGACAGGTAGTCAATATCCTTATGGGGCATATCATGCCCTGGAAAGGCCGACTGACTTTAACCTTTATCTTTGGTGTTCTGCGTGTGGTTGCGTTTATCGGCGTCGGCGCACTGAGTGCACTGATCGTCCTGGCGCTCAAGAACCACGCGCCTTACACCCATTACCTGATCGGTCTCGCGATCGTGGCGCCACTGTCGGGTGTTCTGCACTGGTTCGAATCATGGATAGCTCACGACATGGCTTTTAGACTGTTGGCAGAAATGCGCATCAGCGTATTTCGCAAACTGGATCAGCTTGCTCCAGCTTACCTGGTACGACGGCGAACGGGTGACCTGATGGGTATCGCGACTCAGGATGTCGAGTTGGTCGAATATTTTTTTGCGCACACAGTCGCGCCTGCCTTCGTCGCGGTACTCGGGCCCGTCGTGGTTGTGTTTATCCTGGGTACAGCCAACGGGTGGATTGCTGCCGCTCTAGTTCCGTTTTTACTTGCCGTTGGCCTCAGCCCGTTTCTGATGCGCGGCAGTGTCGATCATTTAGGCTCTCGCTCACGAGAAGCAGCCGGCGAGTTGGCTGCACATGCGATCGACAGCGTGCAGGGGCTGGGTGAAATCGTTTCTTACCAGCAAGAAGATAGTCGCGGGAATCAGTTTGATGAGCTTGGCGAACGTCATATCTCTCTTCGCCTGCCGTTCTTTGGTCAGCTGACTCTGCAGCACACTCTGCTTGAGGTATTCACCGGATTGGGGGGGCTAGCTGTTGTGACGACGGGTGCATTCCTGGCCGGCACTCAAGCCATCGATTCGGGCGTTCTACCATTACTTACGATTCTTGCGATGGCTGCGTTTCTACCGGTCTCCGAAATTGCACAGGTGGGTCGACAACTCGCTGATACACTGGGCGCCACACGACGGGTTTATGCGCTCGAAAACGAACCGGTACCAGTAATAGACGGTCCGGGTGTCCAGGAATCTGTGAATTCTGCGGCTATCACACTGTCTTCGGTTAGCTTTAGTTACCCCGGCCGACCACGGCAAGTTCTTGCTGACGTAGGGTTCACGATTCCGGCCGGTAAAACAGTCGCCCTGGTAGGGCCATCAGGCGCCGGCAAGACGACCTTGGCACAACTGTTGATGCGGTTTTGGGATCCTACCGAGGGCATCATTACTCTTGGCGGCACTGATCTACGGGATTACCACCTAGATGATCTGCGCGCCCGAATCGCTCTCGTTGCACAGGATACTTACCTGTTCAACAACTCACTCAGAGAAAATATTCTCATTGCGAAACCCACTGCCAGTGATACCGAACTGTCACAGGCGGTAGAACTGGCGGCACTGTCAGACCTCGTGAAATCACTTCCGCAGGGGCTGAATACCCCAGTGGGAGAAAGAGGCACAAGTCTGTCCGGCGGACAACGGCAGCGCGTTGCTATTGCCCGTGCGTTTCTAAAAGATGCACCGGTACTGATCCTTGATGAGGCAACCTCACATTTAGATGCCATCAGCGAGCAGGGCGTACGCAAGGCACTGGATCAGTTAAAAACAGACAGAACCACCATCATTATTGCCCACCGTCTTTCGACCATACGGGACGCGGATATGATAGTTGTCCTCGAAGACGGCCAGGTTGTTGAAACCGGCACACACGAGGACTTGCTGAACAACCAATACCTTTACGCCAAACTGGTCTCCCATCAACTGGGTGGGGCGCGTGCAACGCAGGCTCTGTCAACCTAACATTAGTATTGAATTGGACCGACAAGGTCGGCCGCAGCGCATCAAGTTCAGCTGCTGTCACACCCACGGGGCGTATCCATGAGTTACATCATCACCAATTACAAGCAGTTCGGTAATTACCTTGGTTGCTGATACGCTACCACGCCGGCTTGCAGCTATCCTCTATCTCGACGTAGTCGAGTTCAGTCGCTTGACGCATGACAACGAAGACGCCACCTATCGGACATTGCAGAACTATCTTCGTGATATAGATGACGTGATTGAAAACCGTGGTGGGCGAACCGTGGATAGGTCTGGCGACAATCTGCTGGCGGTATTTCCAGTTGCCACCGATTCGGTCATGGCCGCTGTCAACATCCAGGAACGACTGACTACAAGAAATGCGGCTCTGCCGGCTGACCGCCAGATTCACGCTCGTATCGGCATTAACCTGGGCGACATCATTGATGATGGCCAGAGAGTCTTTGGCGATGGAGTCAACGTTGCGGCCCGCTTGCAGGAAATCGCACCGCCGGGTGGCATCTGTGTTTCCGACTCTGCTCGCGTTGTGATCGGAAACGCGCTGTCTGTCAGTTTTCAAGCCGTCGGTGAACAGCAATTACGCAATATCGCCTCAAAAATCAGTGCCCACCTGGTCATCAACGATAGTGACCAACCCAGAACATCGACACACGAACCTGATGACCCTCGGCTCTCGATCGCTGTATTACCCTTTACCAGCCAAACAGGAAATGCGGACCTGTCTGGTCTGGGTTTAGGGCTTACCGTTGATCTTATTAGCGCGTTGTCGCGGTTTCGGCAGCTTTTTGTAATTGCCCAACATACCTCACTGGCCCAGAAGCGGGACAGCGCAGGCACAATCGCACTCGGCCATCAGTTGGGCACCCGTTACCTCGTTGATGGAAGTATCCGTGCTGCTGGTAAGGGATTTCGGGTAGCCGTTCAGCTGATCGATACAGTGTCCGGTGGCTACCTGTGGTCGGAGAGTTATGACGGAGGCAACCAAGAACTACTGTCCATCCAGGATGAAATAACCCAACGAGTAGCATCGACTCTGGTCAGCAATCTCGAATACAGCGCTGTCCGTAGGACTGATACCAGACATACTGATGCTGACTACACTGACGTGATACGCGCCCGACAACTGGTTTACCGGATGCAAGAGCCGCGGGACACTGAAATGGCCCGCACTCTGTTTCACAAAGTCATCGGAATCGACCCGCAGTTCGCGCCGGCACTGTCCGGCCTGGCACTTACTCATCTGACCGACCTGCTGATGTCATGGTCTCCTGAACCCGACACTTGTGTGCCCAGAGCTACACAGTATGCCCAACGGTCACTTGAACTCGACTACACGGACAGTCTAGCGCACGCCGTGTACGGAATTACCGGATTATGGCGAGGACAGCACATCGAAGCAGTGTCTCACCTGGAACAGGCTCTGGAGCTGAATCCAAACCACGCAGATGCGTTCGCGGGTATGGGACTGGCCTTGATATTCACCGGTGACCCAGTTGCCAGCATTCGACAGATCGGTCTTGCATTCGAGCGCAATCCATTTCCACCATCGTGGTACCGCTGGGCGCTTGCCATCGCACAGTACAACAGTGCGCGCTACCACGAAGCAGTACAAACCCTGCAGGCAATCCCGGATTTAAACAGATTCCACCGGCGGGTCCTGTCTGCCAGTTACGCTCGACTCGGCGACTTAGACAGTGCACGGACACAGTGCGAAATTGTGATGGCTGAAACTCCAGGATACACAGCAGCGGATAGCCGTCTGCATCAACCGTACGAAAATCCCGTGCACATACAACCTTTCATCGATGGCCTAGTGCTCGCTGGATTTCCAGCCGGCGACCCCAGTTGAATGATTGTTTTGAGAAGCGACGCGCAGTCAAGCCATCAAGGCATCAACCCATTGGTCGCACCCCTGACGGACCGGATCAAGGACCAGACGTCCTGTGGCGTCGGCAGTTTCCGATACAGCGCGTTGCGCCTGCTCATCGTTTAAGTGTGCCGTATTCAAAGCAATACCGACGGTCACCGGCCGGGGGTAAATTCCACAGGCTGAAGCCACATCTTCGTAGAGCGCAATAACTTCATTTAACGGTGGCACCTTGACGGTAACACCGACCGTATCGAGTTCAGTCATGCCAGCACGATGACACAGTATCAGATGGGTTGGACAGGCACCGCGCAGCAGTGGCAGTGTGGAGGTACTGCCAGGGTGAAGCAAAGAGCCTTGGCCTTCAACGATCGCGAGCGCCGCGTCGGCGGCATCCAGAACCATCTTTTCCACCGCACCGCCTGCATAATCTACGCGTATGGCATCAAGGGGTATACCTCTGCCACTGATTGCGATGCCGATCTGCCCAGTCGCCAGAAACTCAGCCTGTATGCCCTGCGCTCGGGCGGACTTCCAGATTTCTAGCCCGGCTGTCATTTTGCCCACCGCCATATCGCTGCCCACCAGCAGCAAACGACGGTTCGTCAATTCCAAGGCCCGGGCCCAGGCGATACCCAGACCTTGGGGCTCCTCACGAATATCCCAGATCCACTGTCCTCCCCTAAGATTGGCATACCGGTCTGAGATACGCTCATGCAGTCCATTGACCACACACATGCCAGCAGCCAGTGCCTGCTCGACTTCCGCAACCATCGACTCTGGCAGGCGGCCACCTGAGGGCGCCATGCCGAGTACCAGGACCTCCCCGCCATAACCCAGCGCCTGCTCAACGTTTGAGACCACCGGCACATCGGGACCGAATTCGAATAGATCACGAGTTGTTTTACCGCCCTGGTTAAAGTCGATAGCACAGGCTATCGGATTCTCGGAATAACGCAGAATACCGTGACCCATTTTTCCATTCAGCTTGTCAATCTGCTCATAGAAATGAATAACCAGTTTTTGTTCTTTTCTCAGCATGTCAGCGCAACCCCATGGCCATGTGCAGCTTCAGATACAGTGACCACACCGGATTCCATGCTCAACCCAGCAGCAGGATCGGGAAGGAGATTGAGATGAGAATCCAGATCGATGTGGTCGAACAGTGCCGCCATCGAAGCACCCGCAGCGATCGCGACGGATGATTCACCCATACAGCCGATCATGGTGCCCAGACCACTAGCCCGGGCAGCAGCAACAATCCGCAGTGCTTCGGTAATTCCACCGCATTTCATCAACTTCAGATTGATTCCATCCACACAGTTCGCCAGACGGGAAACATCCGTAGCATAGCGGCAAGACTCATCCACAAAAATGGGCAATGCGCGACCAGAATACAGCTGGGGCAGTTGATCGTCAGCATCATAATGCAGCGGTTGTTCGACGTAATCACAACCACGCTCCTTCAGCCATCTCATCATGGCGCTTGCACCGGCAAGGTCCCAGCCCCCATTGGCATCCACCCGAACAACTACATCACGGTTACGGGCAGCTTCGACGACCGCGGCGTACATAGACTGATCGGCGTCCAGGCCTTCAGGACTTCCCAACTTGACCTTGAGATAACAGGCGCCGGTTCGGTCCAAAATCTCAGGGACCCGTTCGCGTACCACCTCAGGAGGCAGGATCCCCACTGTTACCGATGTCGGCACCGAACGTCGGGGCAGACCCAGCAGCCGATAAAGCGGCAGCTGGGCGCGTTTTGCAAGCAGGTCCCATAATGCAATGTCGACCGCTGCCCAGGCGCAGGAGGTAACCTCTGCACTGCGCGCGAGTTGCCATCCTTCATGGGGATTATCCAGCGCCTCGGGATAGTCTTCGAGAAAAGATGTCAGTTCTGTCTGGAACGACTCGGCTGTGTCCGTGCCGATCAGGCTACCAGGGGCGGCTTCACCCAGACCTTCCAGGTCGCCGGATCGTACAGAAACAAACAGATTGACAGATCCTGAGAATTCACCTCGGCTGATCCGCAGCGGATAACGCTTATTGAGTGCAACACTGCGAAAAGAAACATCCATCACTACCCCCGGCTTAATCGAGTTGTACAGGCCTGGTCAGCCTTTTAGTAGGCAAAAGGATAGCAGATTCCCAAGTCGGGCCCGACGGTGGCCGCGATGAGTATCGCGCATTGGGTCAACTCAGACGCAACCAAGGCGCCGTTGATGCCACCACCCAGCACCAACACATCCAGGTCAGTACCGGTCAAGCAACGTCTAAATTCAGGTCTCAGACTCATAGGGTATTGTTTTGTAACGTGCCTTGTGAGTATAAAGTCACGTCCTGTCTCCCGTGTGGCTGCGAACAAGAACCAGACCGATGCAACAGCAGTTCAGCCAACGCATTGACTTAGAAGAACCCGATTTATCAAGCACATGACTTTATCGCCTTACCTACTCGCCATCGACCAGGGAACCACCAGTTCCCGCGCAATCGTTTTTGACCGCCTGGGTAACAACTGCATTACAAGCCAGAAGGAGCTCTCTCAGATTTATCCAGCTGATGGCTGGGTGGAACACGACCCCGAAGAGATCTGGCAAACCACGCTTGCTGTGTGCCGCGAAAGCCTTTCGGCCATCGAACAGAGTCCGGTCGCGATCGGGATCACAAACCAGCGTGAGACGATCGTACTTTGGGAAAGAGCCACCGGCCGGACTCTGCACAATGCGATCGTTTGGCAGGACCGCAGAACGACCAAACAGTGTGAAGGATTGCGAAACAATGGACACGAACCCTTTATAAAGCAGAAAACAGGACTGTTGTTGGATCCTTACTTCTCGGCAACCAAGATCAGCTGGCTGCTTGACAACGTTGAAGGGGCGCGAATCCGGGCACAAGCTGGTGAACTGGCTGTCGGTACCATAGATTCCTTCCTGCTCTGGCGCCTTACCGGCGGAAAGGTTCACGCTACGGATGCAACCAATGCGTCGCGCACCCTGCTTTTCAACATTCATTCGCAGCAGTGGGACCCTGAGTTGCTGTCACTGTTTGACATACCCGAATCATTATTACCTGACGTTCGCGATTGCGCCGACGATTATGGCTACACCGACCCGGACCTACTGGGCAGTACCATTCCGATCTGTGGTATTGCAGGAGACCAGCAGGCCGCACTGCTTGGTCAGGCCTGCATTCAACCAGGCATGATCAAGAGCACCTACGGCACCGGTTGTTTTGCTATCGTCAACACGGGCCAGGCCGTACTCTCATCACAGAACCGGCTGCTGACGACGGTCGCATACCGTGTGTCTGGACAAACCACTTATGCACTTGAAGGCTCAATATTCGTCGCTGGCGCGGCAATACAGTGGCTTCGAGATGGCCTGGGTATCATTCAGTCAGCCCACGAATCGGAAGAACTGGCTGGCGCACTGACCTCAAACCGAGGAGTCTACATGGTACCCGCCTTCACCGGTCTGGGTGCACCCTACTGGGACCCCCATGCGCGGGGGGCTCTGTTTGGACTCACTCGCGACACCGAGATCAACGATCTCGTTCGCAGTGCTCTCGAATCCGTCTGTTACCAGACCGTTGACCTGCTCAAGGCCATGATCAACGACAATGTTCCGGCAATTTCTACGCTCAGGATAGACGGCGGGATGGCAAAAAACAGCTGGCAGATGCAGTTTCTTGCAGACATTCTGAATATACCGGTTCAGCGACCGACAACAACAGAAACCACTGCGCTGGGCGCTGCCAGCCTGGCAGCGCTGCAAGTCGGTATTATCGGGTCACTCGATGAACTTGCTGATCGCTGGCAGGAGGACGCACGATTTGAGCCGGCCATGAACGACGTAGAGCGGCAAACCCTGCTGCGTCGGTGGCAACGTGCAGTAAGGAGTACCCGAACATTTAGCGAGAGCCGATAGGCACATCCGCTCAGCTGCTCTTCGAATCCTGCAGGATCATGTCGGCGCCTTTTTCGCCGATCATGACGGCTGCTGCGTGTGTATTACCTGACACCAGGGAGGGCATCACTGAGCAGTCAACCACACGCAGACCCGTTACCCCACGGACCTTCAGACGCACATCGACGACTGCGCGATCGTCGCTACCCATGCGACACGTCCCCACTGGATGGAAAATCGTCACACCAGTCTCCCGCGCAAATGCCAGCAGCTCGTCGTCGGTCTGAACCGAGGTTCCGGGACTGTACTCTGCCGAAATATGCGTGTTGAGCGCGGGTTGTGCCGTAATCTGCCGTGCAGTTTTCAGGCCAGCGACAATGGTAAGCCGGTCGTGCTCGGTCGCAAGATAATTTGGACAGATCGCGGGCGCTGCCTGAGCATGCCGCGATTTGAGCGTGACACTGCCCCGACTGGTTGGACGCAACTGGCACACAGACGACGTAAAGCCTGGAAAACTGTGGAGCGGGGCACCTGGCAGGTCGGCCGACAGAGCTGCAAAATGAAATTGAATATCCGGTCGGTTGACCGCACCTGAGCTTCGAATAAATGCACCCGCCTGATTGATCCCCACAGCCATGGGACCGCTTCTCGACAACACATAGCCGATTCCCATACACAACCAAGACCATGGATTTCGCATCTGGCTGTTGGTTGTTCCCGGGTGGGTGGTGCGGTGAATCAGCCGGACCTGAAGGTGGTCCTGAAGGTTTCGACCCACCTCTGGCAGATCCTGAACCACTGGAATACCAAACTGCTGTAAGCAGCGGGCTTCGCCTATACCGGACAATTGGAGCAGTTGGGGAGACTGGACAGCACCCGCACTGAGTATGATCTCCCGCCGGGCCAGAATGGTGTGCTCGGTGTGCCCACGCCGATACACCACTGCCCGTGCCTGATTGTCCTGGAACTTAATCTGTTCTACCTGTGCATCAGTAACGATATGAAGGCCGGATCTGTGGCGGGCCGGTTTCAGATACGCGCTCGCACTGCTGCTGCGTAACCCGTTCCACGTAGTCAGCTGATAAAAGCCAGCGCCCTCCTGGTTCTGGCCATTGAAATCTGGATTTCGAGGATATCCGGCCTGCGTGCAGGCCTGCACGAAGGCTTCCGCCAGGCGATTGGGATGTTTAACGTCGCAAACACCCATGGGTCCTGAATCGCCATGATAGTCGCTGGCGCCGCGCTGATTGCGTTCCGAGTGAATGAAGTAGGGTCTTACATCGGCCCATGACCAGCCGACGTTCCCCAGGTCAGCCCACTGGTCGTAGTCCTGATGTTGGCCACGGATATAAATCAGGCCATTTATAGCGCTTGAACCGCCCAGCACCTTACCGCGCGGCCAGTAGATCTGGCGGTTATGCAAACCGGGCTCAGGTTCAGTGTAGAACTTCCAGTTATATCGGGGATGGAACATTGTCTTTGCATAGCCAATCGGTATATGCAGCCAGGGGTAGTGTCCGCGAGGTCCGGCCTCAAGCAGGCACACCGTATAGCGTCCTGACGCAGACAACCTGTCCGCTAACACACAACCGGACGACCCCGCACCGATAATCACATAGTCAAACTGCGCTTGAGACTTTGCGTCGATACTTTGTTTTTTGAAGAATTCGTTTTTCACACTGCCGAGGATAGGTCACTCCGTCAGCATAGACAATCATGCTGATCATTAGCAGCGAGGCTCCGCAACGTCGACCAGTTACTGTTGGACAGTCAGTCGAATTCGAATTGATAGAACGATTCGTTCAGATATGCCACGATGTCATCGAGCTCGAATTCATTGAGTCCCGCACCGGCCTGATCATTGCAGAAGGTGACCATGCCCATCAACCCTTCCACTGTCTGCACCCGACGATCCGCACGCGTGTAGAGCTTCGATCCATCACCCCCGAATAGTGCAACATGGCACCCGCTGCACTTAAGCTCGTGCAGCGGGTAACCGTTTTGAGAATCTCCCGGTAACAATGCAGACACTGCGATGGGTAACAGCACCGCAATGCTCAGAAGTGCAAGTCGTATCGTAATCATCCCTAACTACATGTGATCTTCAACACAGCCATGATGAAGTCGCCCTACACTTTCCGGGCGACAAAACGAATGCCACCAAGCTTGCCTGCGGTGAAATAGCGCACCACCAGATCGTAGAAGTCGTCCATACTGGCAAACACGGCTTCACCGTGCACATCGATGTGCCTTGCTTTTTGTTCGCGGTAAGCGGCCATGCGCTCACGGGTAAACGCAGTCCATTCATCTGACATCTCCTGACAGCTGACCAATTCAAATCCAGCCCTTTCGAGATCCCGACAGTAACTTTCATAATCAGGCAAATAATTAGCGAAAAGTTCCGTGGCCAGTTCAGACCGTTCACTGTCCGTGAATTGCACACGGGCGTAGAGATCCTCAGCATGGAGATAGCCACCTTGATCCAGGAGGCCATAACAACGTTTCAGCAGCACGTCTCGCTTGGGTATGTGATAGAGGGCAAGCCAGCTGACAATAACATCGAAGTGCTGCCCGACCCAGTTGTAGGTCAAAAAATCACCACAGGTATGGGTCACTTTCTCTGTCAATCCACAGCGAGCAGTAAGGTTTGAGGCAAGTTGGTTCTGGTCGCTCTGGAGTTCCAACGCCGTGACTTGTGCACCAACCGTTGCGGCAATATGACGGGCCGGACCGCCCAGCCCCGATCCAATCTCGAGGACCGAGCTGGAGGCGCTAACACCGGTAGCCCGAACGGCATGATCGACCGCTTCTGTACCGTGATAATGCAACTGATCAAATGGAGTCAGTTCATCGATGGACAGCGGCCCTTCATCTTCTTTGCCCATCTGTCGAAGTTCAGTGAGTACCCGATCAACGTGATGGTAGAGCTTCATGCTCTTGATATCGGCATTGGCCCTGTTTGATTCGCTCATGATCATTCAATCC
>Ga0066838_10000544_pt1 | contig 13262 bp, 14 predicted proteins | sample ETNtaG_26_FD_66727 | JGI IMG/M metagenome (GOLD analysis project Ga0066838, IMG submission 66727) | Marine microbial and viral communities from oxygen minimum zone, Eastern Pacific Ocean - ETNP201302SV89 | ecosystem: Environmental > Aquatic > Marine > Oceanic | place: Pacific Ocean: Eastern...
AAAAACGTTGGATTTATTGGCGCGCCCTAGAGGATTCGAACCTCTGACCCTCGGTTTAGAAATGCGTGGGTTTGTAGTTACGAATTGTATCGAGTTGTCTCGTTTTGTTATTTTACTATAATCATTTTACAAGATGTCTACGAAAATGGCTTAAAGACTCGCCTATAAATCACCCCAAACTAGGTCAATGACATGACAATAAGGAAGATAAATTTTTTCACAAAACTATAAATTGATTTTTGGATATTTTTTACGAACTTCAGGAATCCATCCCCGTAATTGAAATATTCTAGTTTTTGAGGAAGGATGAGTATTCATAAACTCTGGTATTTTTTGCCCTTTATTCTTTTTACTCATTCTCTTCCACAACCTTACTGACTCGTTAAGATTATAACCACATAGTGATGAAAAAATTAGACCCATATAATCTGCTTCAGTTTCTTGTGCTCTTCCATGAGGTTTCATCATGGTAAGGTCTAAAACATCCATACCAGTAGTTTTACCAATTGCTTGTCTTGTCCTGCCAATCATTCCTTTAGCGAACAAATCTGCCACACTAACTCCCAATTCAACTGCTATAGCTCTACTCATTCTCTCGATTGTGTGCTTCGCTACTGCATGAGAGATTTCATGACCTATTAATATCGCCATGCCATCCTTGTTTTTTGTGTATTCTAAAATACCAGTAAATACTCCAATTTTACCACCAGCTGCACAGAAAGCATTCACCATTTTACTTTCTATTAAATTATATTCCCATTCAAAATCAGTAACTGGATTAGGTTTATTTTCTTTTTGAAAATATATGTCAATTGCCTGGACCATTTTGTTACCAATCTCGGTTATTTCGTTAATCTGTTTTTTATCAGTACTTAATTTCGATCTTTTTATTAATCTTTTATACATTGATGCAGACTGAGTATTTATAAAACTCTCAGGATATATCATGAGCTGTTTTCTTTCCGTTATTGGAGCGGAAGCACATCCTGGAAAGATTAAACCGCAACTACAGCATCCGACCAAACTTAAAAAATCTCTTCTATTCATAAAAAATATTTATTTGATTGAAAATGACAAAACATTGCTATTTTTTTCATATTTCTCAAATGTCAGTTTTTCAAATTGAACAAAATTCACATACTTAATTGTGCATTTACTTTTTTTAGTAAATTTCAAGGATTTTCCCTTTAAATTATTGACTCCTTTTATTGAAGAAAAATGACAATGATCTAGCACTTTTTCTGCAAATGTATCAATATTCAATTCTTCATCATCCATTAATTCGGGCTGCAACTCTGTTTTATCTGAAAAAAAGTATAATTTTTCGTAAAAATTTTTTTTTAAATTTATTTTTTTCATTTTAAAAAAATTATGCCTACTATTATATATGAATCCATAAGTGGTATTTTTTCCATTTAAATTTACATCCAGATTCACTAATGCTAGGTACTTTGGTTTTAATTCCAAATGTTTTTCAATTGGAATCCAATACGTTTTTGAACCTTTATAATTGTGCATATAAAAACTCTCCAGAGGATAATTTAGATCTTTTAGTTTTTGAATATCTTGTTTATCTAAGGAATGACTATATGAACTATAAAAAAGAAAAAAAAAAATAACTACCAAAATTTTTTTCATTCTATGTTATGAAAATATTAATTTGTTGCGCTCTGAAACCCTTCTTTGGTAGTGGGAGTTAACGACCATTTTGCGGTAAAAAATCCCTGGTCATAATCAGCTATAAAAAAATAAGATTTCCCTTTTTCAGCAATAAATGCTTCATTATCTGATTGTACGCCTAGTTGTAAAATGTTTCCGATTTGAGCACTAATCTTATGATTTCCTGGAGAAATCGCAACCCTTTCCATTTCTCCAATTCCTAGTTGAGCAACTTCTTGTCCATCTAATACAATTTTAATTAATCCAGCGCTAGCCATATATCTTTTCTTTCTTACCACAAATACAGCTGAGTCATTATCTGGAACTTCAAAATTAACTGCCGATAGATTCTTGGTTCCAGTTCCTGCACAGGCAGATATTAAAAAAATAGTAAAGAAAAGAATTATTTTAACTATTTTTTTCACAAAATTTTTGTTTATCCCTAACAATTAACACTCAAACATCTCATCCCCTCTATCTCATACCGAATGGTAAGTCTGGTATACAATTATAAAATAACTCTTAATACTAAAATCTCCAACCGTAGTATGCTAAAAAAGTAGACGAATCGCTGTCTCCACCAACATTAGCTATATAGGTAGCTCCATATCTATTACTACCGACTTCCATTCCTCCACCTGCTAACCATCCTGTTCCTGTAATTGAGTCTGCCCAATTGTATGTAGTTCCGCCAATAGTAAGTTCTGCTGCACCATTAACAGTTGAGTGGTGCATTCCACCTTTAACAAACCAAGGCGAGTCAGCCAGACCATATTTTAAAGATGCATCAAATAGAGACATTTTATAACTTTCTGAAGCCGTGTCAGCACCAATTGTATATTTAGCATCTAAGCTTCCTGTAATCGTCCAGCCTAATTCAATATTCATATTTTCTGCTATTCCATAATCGCCATATAATCTTCCTGCCCATGTAGCTTCATCATATTCAACAGATACAGTTTGCCCTGAAAGATTAGCTAATTCTTGGGCGTGTTCTTCAGCCAGAATATCAGCCCAAGTAAGACCAGCATCTACTCCAAAATGAACTTCGCCTGGTTCAGCTTTTAATTGATTGGTACCTAACGCAAGTACCACAAAAAAAGCGAGCAGGCTCCTCGTTAATATTTTCATTATCTCCACCATCCAACTCCTATTATTAGTTTCGTTATAAACTTTTCACTCTGCGTGGACTCTATATTTTATCAAATTTTATGTCTATCAAAATCATTAAGTTTGTTTACGCCAAGCTTTTATTTTGTCATTGTTCAATAATTTTCATAAAAAATACAATTTTTTGATTTAGATCAATATAAAATTTAGATCAAAAAAATAGATGAATAGCATTATTAACAAAGATTTATTCATCATTAATATATTAGAAATTTATTTTTTTTTCGTAACAGTTTGATCCCATAAATCCTATAATTCTACTCAACTGACTCATTAACAAATTAAGTGTATAATTCATGGAAAAATGAAACGATTTCTAAGCATAACTACATTAATTTACCTAACAATAAGTTTTGCCTCATCTTACGCTTCGGTTATTGAAATCTGCAAAATTGAAAGTAACACTAGTACTTTCCGGGTAAACAAATTTATTAGTTATGAAAAATATGAAAGGGGTAAAAAGGGCCTAAATAGCTGTGTAGTAATTACAAAATCAAATAATAGACAATTCTACACAGATTTATTACCTAGTTTGAGACCTATTATTTCTTTTTCATGGACTCATGTAATAAATAAAAATATTTTCAATATGCTCGAAGCAAGATATAAAACTAAAAGTATAGTTAAAAGCCCAGAGCCGACAGAACTACCTAAACCACCAGATGATACTCCAGTAATAAAAAATACGACTGCTCCTATTATAGAAATAACTGAAAAAATTACAGTCTATAGTCAGGCCTATACAATCAAAGGCAGGGTCAGGGGCAAAGGCAAGCAATTTTATTTAAATATAAATGGTCGTCCAGTTCCAACAAAAACAAACGGTGAATTTGAATTTGAGCGGTTTAGCGTTGATCCTGATAATGTCGAAATGTTGAGATTGGTTGTTGTTGACCAATGGAACAATAGATCTGAAAAAAATGTTCAAGTAACGGTTAACTTAGATCAACAGGAATTTACAAAACGTTATGAAGATCTTAAACCGTTAAAAATAAATGGTTACAAAGATGATAATAAAATTGCAATCATTATTGGTATTGAAAAATATGTTTACCTTACTAATCTCGATGCGCCTTTTGCAAACCGGGATGCAAATGCTTTTAGAGAATATACAAACAGAGCTTTAGGGGTGAAATCGTCCAATATAAAATTACTGGTAGATCATAAAGCAAGCAGACCCCAAATTCTTGAAGCTTTTAAGCTTTGGTTACCAAGAATCGCAGGAGAGGGTGGAAAAGATATCTATATTTTTTTTGCTGGTCACGGATTATCCTCTGATGATGGAAAGGATTTGTATATCCTGCCTCAAGATGGGAACTCTAAATTATTAGAGGATACAGCTATAACCAGAGTGGAACTTATTAAACTTATTCAAAAAGTTAATCCTAAATCTGTAACGATGTTTTTTGATACTTGCTATAGTGGACAAACTAGGGATGAACGTATGTTGATTGCAAGTAAAAGATCCATTATCATTGTACCTGACGAACAAGAAACACCTGACAATTTTACAATCTTCAGTGCCTCTAATTTTGATCAAACTTCTACAAGTATTGAAGAGGCCAAACACGGAATATTTAGTTATTACTTAATGAAGGGATTAGAAGGCAATGCAGACGACAACGGTAACAAAAAAATTACCAACGGAGAACTTATTGCTTATCTTAAAACCAATGTTAGCAAAGAAGCTTTTATACAAGCTCGAGAACAGGATCCAACGTTAGTGGGTAATCACAATCAAGTATTAGTGAGGTATCGATGAAAAAACTTATTTTTACATTATTATTAGGTTTAATTTATTGTAGTTTCGCCAATGCTAACATCACTTTTAAAAATTGTAGTTTAGAGCCAAATTATGGTTCGGATGTAATTTTTGCTATAGACTTAGACCAACAAACAATAAAAGTTAAAGATACTTATGATTTAGAAGAGAGAACACGAACTTTTAATATCAAAAAATTTACTGGAAATATTATTACTTCATCCAATATAATAAATTCTTCTGATACACCTGCAGGGGGGATAGAATTTCTATCTCAATATGTTGTTGATGAAGTCATATTTGATTTAGCAAAAAAAACAGTTTCGGCTAATTTTTCTAAGAAACCCAATATTTCTAAAGGTTTAAGCAAAGTTCTTGATAGAGGAGAAAAAGCAGGCAGATTTAAATGGAATGTATCGTCGACTTGCAAAGTTGAAAATCCGTACGTAATGCTTCCTGTAGAAGAAGAACCAACAGTTACAGCAAAACCTAAAGAGAAAAAACCTGAAGTTGCAACGAAACCAGAAAAAATAGAATCTGACAAGACAACTAAATCTACTGATGTAATTGATGAAAACGAACTCATCATTATTGGTTCTGGATCGGGATTCTTTGTCAGTAGCCAGGGGCATATCGCAAGTAATGCTCATGTAATTGGAGTTTGCCGGAAAGTTAAAGTTTACAAGGATGGAGAAGAAATTTTTCTGGACATTCTAGCCACCGATATGGTGAACGATATAGGTTTGGTTAAGGGTCAATTTAAAAACAGCCAATATCTCGATATCAAAGTGGACGGAGCTGAACTTGGTGAGGACATTGTCGCCTTCGGTTATCCATTGGTTGATAAACTTAGCGATAGTGTAAAGCTAACAAAAGGTATTGTGAGCGCCCTAAGCGGACCTTATAATAATATTGCACTGATTCAAATTGATGCGGCATTGCAACCGGGAAATAGCGGAGGTCCTGTTTTAAATATGTCTGGCCAAGTGGTTGGTATTGCCTCTTCTGGGCTTGCCAAACTCAAAATGGTCAAGGAACAGCAGGTCCTTCCAGAGAACGTGAACTTTGCCGTAGCGGCCCCAACCATAGCTAATTTTTTAAAAGCAAATAAAATTAATGTTTCACCAGGATCTAGCGATATTTACAGCACCAAAGAATTAGCCAAGATTGGCGAACCGGCAACGGTGCAAATATTATGCATGAACACCATGGAGTTTTATCAAGAATTAATAAAAGAAGAAGATACGCATAATGAGTATAGTGAGGTGTTGTTGGATTTAAGATGAAAAAAAAATATTACATTTATTTATCTTTCATTTTCATCATTTTTAATTTTGAATTTTATGCCACTAAGGCCAATGCAAAAGATTACAGCGGAACCGGTAAATATCGTTTTGGACCAAATATAGCAGAATCCACAGCTTGCGATCTTGCTTTTGAAAGAGCCAAAAAAAATGCCCTTAGTAATGCTCTTGATGAATACCTTTTTTCACAAGATTTTATGCATTGTTCAGAATCAGACAATGCAGAATGCGAGCTTAATAAAACCATTATCAGTACCATTAATGGAAGGATTAAAAAAATTAAGAAGCAACAACGAACGTTGACAAAACAGGAAGGTTCTTCAATATGTATTTATGAAATTATCTGCGATATAGCTAAACCCAAGAAACAAAAAGATGCAAATTTTCATTTTGATTTAATGCTCAATAAGAAAATATTTAGAAATGATGAAAAATTCACGATCGATATAGAGCCGAATATGAAAATGTTCGTGAATATTTTTCAATGGAATCCCTATATATCTGAAGGAACCAATTTAACAAAAATTTTCCCAAACAAATATGAATCAAATAACGAAATCGAAAAAAAAAAGAAAAGAAAAATACCAAACATAAAAAGTGGATATAGTTTCAAAGTTAAATACCCTGCCGATACACAAAATAAAAAATACGTCGATGAATATTTGATTGTAGTAGCAACTAAAAAAGATAATGAATTTATGGACAATTATAAATTCAAAAAGTTTCAAGTGATAATTTCTGAAATACCCAATGATGAATTTCGAATGGAGAAAATAAACTATGAAATACTCAAAAATTAGTTTTCTCATTCTTTTTATTCTTGTCTTTGGCTGTACAAATAAAATTGTATATGTGGACAAAGGAAAACAATTAGATCCACGACATACACCGCTAACCAAAAAAGTTGTGTATAAAGTGCAGGACGAACATAAAAAAAATCCTATAACTTGTTTGGCAATATTCCCTTTTGAATTTGACGATAAACTTAAAGTTACTCAGCAGGATAGAGAAAATCTGAGAAAAATTTTTTATGCATATATTGCTCCTTTGACAATTCATGATGTGGAATTATCTCGACTTAACTATTTAAAAAAAAAATTCCCTCAGGATAATTTTGGTGACTTAACGTTAAGAGAAAATTGCAATTCCTATTTTATTGGTAGAATCAAAACTTTTAAAATTTCTAGCCTGGGTATTTATTCAGAAAATTCGATAGGAGGAACTTTTTCAATATATAATGCCAAAACTAATGATTTAGTTTGGAGCGCTTCACATGTAGCTACGTCAAAAAAAGGAAAAATACCCCTAGGTCCTATAGATATTGTAATTGGAATAGTAGAGGCCGCCAAGAATGTATCTGATGAACAAAAATTCAGAATTATTGGTGATTTGGCTCGACGAATATCAAAAACGATTCCCGACTATGGTTTGACTTCACAGGAAATGTTTAAAGAAGATGAGGAAATACAATTTGATAAGATTGCCGCAGCCACAACTAAACAGATAGATACAAATTATGTCAAGGACTTCGATAAAATTATAGAATCAAATATTGGTCTTGATGAAAAAATTGACTTGATCGAACCTTTGGTGAAGGAACTTGATGATAATAAAAAGTTAAAATATGCAGAATTTTTAATTGAAAATGATCGATATGAAAACGCTCTTGAAAAATTGGAGAGCTTAAGCGGCACCTCCAAAGAGCATTACGTTTTCTTTCTTAAAAGCAGGGCTTTTGCTGCCTTACAAAAATACAATCAAGCGGACAAAGAAATCGTTAAAGCCATACGGCTTAATAAAAATAACTATCGATATTATAATGTATTAGGATTTATTAATTCAAAAAATGATAAACTTGATCGCTCATTGGCTGCGTACAAAATGGCCATTGAAAAAAATAAGGACAACGCGTTTGCTTATTTTAATACGGGCATAATCTATATCATTTTGAATTATGATGAACAGGCTGCGAATTTTTTATATACGGCAGGTTTGATATACCACAAAACAGGAACTCAACTTGATGTAATGAGCGTCATCAATCAGTTGAAAGGTATGGATACCAAGCCTGCCAAAATAAAACTAAAAAAACTAAAAAAGATTACAAAATTAAAGGGTTGAGAAAATATGACTTTCTTTTTTCAGCAATTTGATATAAATCAATCTTTTTAGAATTTTTTGGTCTAAACTTACTTAAATGAAATTAACAGCATATATTTTTATTTTAATTTCTTTTGTCTTATTGCAGAGTTGCGCAACTACTGATCCGAACGTAGCTCAAGAAAAAAAAGAAATAGAATATGCCAAGGGGACCATAAAAGAACAACCAAAATGGTTTGAAAAACTTAAGAGCGATAAAAAAATTCTCTACGCAAAAGGTACGGCTGTTTCCAAGGACATGCAATTATCTATAGATAAAGCAACCCTTAATGCAAGAACAAGCCTAGCTGATCAACTTAATGGTCATATTAGTGCCATGACAAAATCATTTATAAAGGAGGCGGGAATAGATGAAGATACCGAAATGTACAGCGAAGTGGAAAAAGTTGTTAAAAGTTCGGTCAAAGAAACATCAACTATAGGTTATAGAGAATACAAATCGGAAACAGTAGTATCTGGATCTAAATACAGAACTTATTATGTTTTGGAATACCCTTTTGGTAAAGCAAATAAAATATTGGTGTCTCAAATAAAAAATAGCGCTCTTCTAGAAGGTAGCTTGCAGGCTAGCGAAGCATACAAGGAACTTGAAAAAGAAATTCAGGGTTCTAATTAAAAAAAAAATTTCTAAATCTTATTTTATCGATATCCCATTGAAATTGATTTAGAATAAGTTAATTACATAAATACTAGGATCAGGTAAAATGAAAAAATTATATTTAATATTTTTATTAGTTTTATTAATTTCCTCCTGCAAAACCATAGATCGTAAAATTGACACACTATCAAAAGAGGAAGAAAAAAACTTAAATAGATTTATAGACAAACCACAAATAGAATTAATTGATGAATTTGGAATTCCAGATGATGTCATTTATGAAAAAGATAACAAAATTTTAGTTTTTAAGACAAAAAAATACCAAATAACTTGTGAACGAAAATTTGAAATAAATAATAAAAGAATTATTACTGGCTTTAGTAGCAGGAATTGTTTTTAATGAATTTAATCAGTCTAGAATTATTTTTTTGACAGAATGAAATTTGTGCATTAGCCAATGCAGTAAATACAATTCCTAAACCCAGAACCAAGACCCCCCTAAAAGCTTTTTCATTGAGTCCAGCATACTACAAAATATTTGGGCGCACTATGGACTCACTCCTAGCACCTTTTTTATAAATTCTCTTGCTTGTTTAACTTGTTTGTCTGAAATATGAGTTCCTGGGCCTGACATTAGGTTGTCTGATATGTTCACGTGCTCTAAATCAAGTGCATGTCCTAATTCGTGCGCTAAAGTTTCATAGCTATCACAAGTCCAATATTTATTAACATTGGGGTCAAATCTTCTTTCTTTACTTGTTCCAATTATTAAAACTGCTTCACCAAAAAAGCCACAGTTTTTATTTAGTAACCAAGGAATATAATAAACATTAAGTCCATTAATGTTATCATGTTTTTTGTAATCAACTATTTCTAAATGATAAAGAGCTGCATTGTCCATATCTGTTGAATTGTAATTTATCAACAATTCAGAAAGTTTTTCAAAATTTTTGGTTGCTGCTTTTGTTTTATCTATTTGTATTACATCAAAATAAATATTTGCTTGTTTCCAAATTTCGTTTACTTTTTTAAAATCATTTGAAACTGTAAAAGGAGTAGCAGTAGTTTTATAATCAACTGTTTTTTTATAGGATTCCATTTTTCCATCTGCACCAACTTTATAATTATAAAAATTTTGTCTCACTTTTTCATTTATCTCGACAATATGAACATACATAGGAATTTTAATTAGTTCTTGTGTAAACCCAACATTCACCCACAACAAACTTACAATTAGGATCCCCCAAATCTTTTTCATGATGCCTTCCTAAAATCCCATGGATATTGAAACGTCATTGCCCACATCCCTAGTTTGTTCGCTTTTGCAAACTCTTCATCTTTAATAAATTTTGTTGAATATTTTCGATAGGCAAAGGCATAACCACTTCGCACTAGAAATTTTGATAAACTTTCACCGTTCACGAAGCATTCAGCTAACGTTCTTTTATAAGCATCTTTACCTTCGCTGATGCATTCAGGTGTATTGTTGCCAATCTTTTTAACCAGCAACATCTTTGCAGACATACCACAGCCTACTTCTTGGTCATCTTGCAGACAAGTTTGTTTTAATTCAGGTGTATCAATGCCCGAGAAACGAATTTTCTCACCGTTGAGCACAATTGTATCGCCATCCACTACTCTTAAGCTATCTGCGAAACTGGTGTTGCAAAACAACAAAACTAGAAAGACGTATAGAAATATTTTTTTCTCTTTTCTGAATTTTTCTAGATGATTATTTAAATAATGAACCTCAGTGGTCATTGATTCTACTCTCTCCGCTACTAATTTAAGTTTTTCTATTTTACACAATCCTACTTATTAAAATTTGCAGTAATTTCTAAGATTTTCAAAATCTTGTCCTGATGCATTTAATTTTTGCTTGTGTGTATCAGGAATGCCATCTGGAAAAGAAGAATATTTTGTACCCAATTCTAAAATAGATAAATCGTCTTGCTGAAAATTTACATAACAAGTTACTTCGTAAGGTTCTTTATCAATCGATTCTTTATATTTATATCTGGTAGCAACAGCTATTTTTTTGCCATTAATTATTGCATTATAATTCCATCTAAATTTGACAAAGTTAATATGAATATTTGATTGTTCGGATAATTTTTTTTCTAGTTCTTCTTTTTCCTTCTTGATGGCGTTTAATTGTTCTTGAAGCATTTTATTCTCTGGTTTGTTTTGAATTTGTTTTTTTAATTCCTCAATTTTTTTATCTTTATTAACTATTTGTTGATTGATCTGTTTTTCTACATTTTCCGATATGCTTGAATTATTTTTTACTAAATCATGTGGTTTTTTAAAAAGATGATAAGCATAAGCAGCCAAAATTAAAAATATACCCAAAGCCATTAAAAATAAGGCTAAAGATCTAGTGTAACCCCAAACACTTCTGGTTCTTCTTATACGAGCTCTTTCTTCAATATATTTATTTAATGGATCATAATTATGAACAGCATATTGAATATTGTCTTCTGACATTATTTTTTAGTTTTATCCTCAGGTACAGAAAATGGCCCTTTTTTTAAAACTCCAGTGTCATCCGTTGGAAGAGGTACATAAACAAGTTCTTTACGAATAACTTCTTTTGGTACTTCGACCTTTTCATAAACAATTTTTTGACCGACAGGTTTTTCTACAATTTTTTCAACTATTTTTTCTACTTCCACTTCTTTTTCAACAATTTTTGGATCCTTTAATCTTTTAATTTTTCCCCAAATATATCTATTGATCATTACAAACATTGTTGATGCCCTTCCTGAAACACCTTTCCAGCCAGCAGTTTTTTTTGTTCTAATATCATGCATTCTTGGATCTTGAAGATTCAAGCCAGCAAAAGCGAGCATAGTTCCTGTTACAGATATAATGAAACTTAATACTCCAAACCAAGCCCAAAAAGCCATTACCAAAGCCCCTTCTGGAAGGTCCGCATAAACAGATTGAATTCTATTTGTTTTATTTTCATATTCTTTTCTTAGAATTAAATTACTTTTTTGTTGTTCTAATCTTAAAATTTCTTGATCAATATTATTAATGTCAGTCTCAGTTAATTTTTTATCAAAGAATATCCATTTTTTTTGGTTTATTTTTGATTTGCCAAGATCAGAAATTTTTTCCTCAACAATTTTTATCTCATCTTCATAGTCAACTTTAAAAAATCCTTTAAACCACAAAGCTACTCTAAATACTTGATTATCTGGTGCCAAAACATCTATCTCCTTAACTATAATTCTTAATTCATCTTCGTGATCTTTTATTTCTTTATCCGCAATTATTCCTTTTTCAGAAAGATTTTTTTTCCTATCCATGACAATTTTATAGCTAGCTTCTATTTGAGCCAAAGCTTGATCCAAAGGTAATTTATTAGATTTTCTTTCTTGATCTATTGCACCAATTTGGCTCTGGTTTCCTCTTTGCGCTGCATTCTGAGCTTGTTTAAGCTGTTCGCTGGCTTCGCCCCTTTTCTTTTCTAATTCATCAATTTTTATATTATTTTGCTCTATGTTTTTTTGTAATCTGCCTCTGTTTAAACTAAAGAGTTTTTGTTTGGATAATTGATCATTTAAAGAAATATTTGCATCTCTTAAATTTTTTATTTCATCGCTAGAGGTTTCTATTTCTCTTTTTAGACCCTCAATTTCTCCAATATTTGCTGATTGATCTTTAAGTTTATTCTTCTGATTTATTGCTCTCGACTCAATTTCGTTAATTTGTTCTAAAATTTTGTTTTTCTGATTTACTAAAGAATCTATGTCTTTTTGAATAATATTTTCATCAATATTAGATCTCTTATTATAAATTATTTTTTCAATACCAGCTTTTTTTACTAATAAATCCGATATAGTTGCAGTTCTAGCTCGACTAATTCTTTCAAATCCTGTTACAATTGTTTCAAACGTTGAGACATTAACTAAAAATAAAGCTATTAAAAATATTATTCTCCAAGAAAGCTTGGCTGCAAAATATACTGCTGTTGCAAGAGGTATTTTGGTTATTTCGACAATAGCTACAATGACAAATATCAATCCAAAAAGTAAATCGTCAAGGGATGGATCTATTGCGGCGACAGCTCCAGCAGTTTTATATCCTTGGGCTCTAAGAACTACTACTATACCAATTAGAAGACTAATTATTGCAACAATAATTTCTACCGTCCATGCCAATTTAATTAAAAAAACCCCTTTAGATACCGTTTGAGATCTTGGATAAAATTTATTAAATGTTTTTGTTAAATCCAGCATAAGTTGATTTTAATATTGGAAACCTATTTACAAATTTTTTAAACAAAGTTTGTTTAAGTCCAAAAATTAATGCTATTTTTTGTATATCTTTGTTTTCTTGCTCACTAAAAATATGATCCGACGCTGCAAGTTTATATAAAGTTGCAATAATGAATTCTAACAATTCTTTATTTTCGCCCATTTTATCTTTAATAATTTTTGCATCATATTCGATTGGCTGAACATCGTTACCTGCATCATCTAATATTTGAATTAATAATTTTTCATCTTTTGATTCATGGGGCATCGCAGATAAAATTTCTTGTTCTTCCCTTTTAGAATAGTGACCATCATTCTTACAAAGTTTGGCTGATAGAATCAAA
>Ga0066838_10000568_pt1 | contig 12906 bp, 8 predicted proteins | sample ETNtaG_26_FD_66727 | JGI IMG/M metagenome (GOLD analysis project Ga0066838, IMG submission 66727) | Marine microbial and viral communities from oxygen minimum zone, Eastern Pacific Ocean - ETNP201302SV89 | ecosystem: Environmental > Aquatic > Marine > Oceanic | place: Pacific Ocean: Eastern...
TCGCCTGTATCGGTAGTAATGGCCACGCAATCCTTATCGTCTACAGACAAAGTAACACGGGTTTCTGGAAGCTCATTTGTGATATCTAAAAGCGTTTTTAAAGGCAGAGCTGTAGCGCCAGCTTGTTCCAGGCTTACGGGTATTTCGACCTGAATGGTGATTTCTAGATCGGTGGCGCGAAGGGTGGTTTTTTCTTCAGATGCTTCTAATAAAACACAGCCCAAAATAGGGAGGGTGGAGCGGGTTGGTGTAGCCTTGGAAAGTTTTTGTAACGCTTGTTGCAGTTCTGTTTTGGATGTGGAAAATTTCATTGAAATCCTGTCTTAAATATCGATGTGTAATGAAATGGTTCTTACAAAGGTAAGTGAGCCTGTAAAGCTACCTAAATCGACCTTTTTTTAAAAAGGGTTTTTCGGGGTTATTTAAACGATTTTAATAAAGGCGTTGCGCGAGTTGTCTCCCTTAAAACACAAACCAGGCCAATACCATATGTCTTTTTGAAACAATGTTTGTTTTCATTGCCTCGTGGATGGCGACGTATGGTCATTTATACCAACTGTGATCTTGGGTAAAAAATTTTCACACCACTAATAAGATGCGGGCATTGGTTAGTCTCGTATTTTAAAAGACCATGTAAATTCAAATAATGCAATGGTCTCACCGTCGTTATTTGATCCAACGGACCTTCCTGTGGCAATTTGAGGTTCACCTGTTTTAATCGCTCGCCCTACAGCTTTGTCAAATTCAAGCCAGTTATTGCAGGTAAATGTGGTAATGCCTGTGGCTTTTTTTACAAATTCTGCATGGGTGGCCACCAAAATCACAGCTATGCTTTTTTCCTTTCCTTTCGTAGCCAAAAGCGCATAGGCGCCCGTGCTTAATTCTGCTGCCATTCCAAGCACGGCCCAAAAGGTGGACCTAAATGGGTTTTTATTCAAGTAGCTATGCTTAACGCAAGTAACACATTTTAATTCATTAAGTTCAATAATTTTGAATCCAGTTAATAATGCTAATGGCAATTTTTGAATTGCATAAGCTTTGAATAAAAACCGGTTGGTCATTTTGCTGCAAAATGTCTTTTGGGTTTCATTCATTTTTTAAAGCGATGTTTGTTTTGTTGTGGGGCAGCTCTAACCATCATGATCGATGCGATATACGCCCACTTTGTTCTTTTTTCCTTTGACCTTGATGGGTTCTAGCTTTTTATAAGAATAGTGTTTTTGGGTTTCTTTCCACACAGATGAAGATACCAAAATTTCTCCCGGGCCCGCAGCAGAACAAAGTCTGGCGCCTAGGTTTACCGTATCACCAATTACGGTATAATCCATCATGTCTCTGGAGCCAATATTTCCCGAAACAACAATCCCCTTATTTATGCCCATCCCCGCTAATATGGGCTTTTTTCTTTGTTTTATTCTTTTGGCGTTCAAAACATTAATTTGTGACTGCATTTCCATGGCCGTAGCTACCGCCCGGAGCGTATCGTCTTCGTTAGACGTGGGTGCGCCATAAACCACCATAAGCTCATCTCCGATAATTTTATCAAGAGTGCCGTTATGCTTAAAAACAATATCTATCATTTCAGAGAAATATTCATTTAGGGTGCTAACAACGTCTTCTGGGTTCATTTTTTCAGACATATCTGTAAACCCGCGTATGTCGCTGAACAAAATAGTTGCGTCTCTTTTTTCCCCGCCCAGATTTAATTTGGCATCATCGTCCAACAGTTCGTCCACAACCTGTTTCGACACATAGCGCTTAAATGTGTTTTTTACTTTGCTTACGTCTGTAATGTCCTCAATTGCAACGACCAATCCCCGAACGCTTCCGCCTGGGTCAATACGTGGAGCTACAGACACATTCACAACAGCTTCTTTAGATACGGTTAAAAAGGGCATGTTTATTTCAGAGTGTATTTTGTTTTCCATTTCTGTCATTTGAATTAAGCCAATAATCTCCATGTCTTTTTCAAACAAATACATGTAGTGGTTTCCCATGGTTTCATCGCTGTTCATTTTGAGAATATTCATCCCAGCCTGATTGATGGAGTCAACCTCACCCAAAGGATCTAGGGTTATAACGCCGGTAGCAATGCTACCTAAGATGCTTTCGTTGAATTGTTTTGCTTCTGTAATGTCCTTAAATAGGCGGGCGTTATCCAGGGCAACGGCGCCTTGGTTACAAAGAGCAGACAATAGGTCTAGGTCTGTTTGTGTAAAGGCCTCCACTCCGTGTCGCGTTTCTTTATTACATAAAACCATATAGCCAAGAACGTTCTCCTTGGCCTGAATGGGGGCAATTATGACGTGATCTTCGCCTAATTTTTTCTGCAGTGAATTTTTGTCTTCTGGCGTAAGAATTACTCCCGATTTTGAATCATCAATCTTTTTAAATATGGTTAGTTTTTTTGAAATAAGCGCATCGGAATCTTCCCAATTAAAAGACGAATTAGGTTCAAGAATGGGACTGTTTTCTTTTGGCATCAGCATCATTCCTTTAGATGCATTCAAAATACCCACAGACCGCCATAGAATTTCTTCTCCCAGTTCATCTACGTCTAAAACAGAGCTAATAGCTACGCTGATATCAAAGAGCGTTTCCAGTTCTAAGAGTTTTAAATTAAGTAGCTTCCCTTTTTCATCAACATTTTGGATGAGTTCATAATTATACAGCGCCTTGGTCAGGTGGTTGGCAACAATCTCTAATATTTTGATTTCAGCATTGGTGTAGGCTTCTCCCATGAACTTTTTCCCCACACACAGGAGCCCAAACAAACGGTCTTTATGAAAAAGAGGCGCCAAGATCTTCCCGCCCGACTCTAAAATACATTTTTTTAATTCACCGGTGATCCACGATGGGGAGCTTTCTAGCTCAATATGACCATACCGATGTTTTACGGATTGGCTTGATAGTTTTTTAGGTGAAGAAAATGGATTTCGTTTTTTCAACCCTTGAGATGCTAAAATAGACAGTTGGTCACTTTTGGGGTGATATAAAAAAATAGCGCCTTTCGACGCCATAACCGTCCCCAGCGTGAGCCGAAGAACACCCTTACCAACTGATGCAGATTGGTCTGCGTCAATAAGAATCTCCCCCAGTTCGTCCAGGGATGTTAAATAATAATCAAGTTGATCTACTGCGCTGACTTCAACCACAATAGATCAGTTGTTTATGCCATCCCATCCAGGCCTTCGGCTTCGCTATAATACACGGTGGAATATTTTGTAAGCCCCATGATGTTAAATGTTTTTTCAACAATGGGCGCCAGGTTGTAATATCCTAATTTGCCATCCACATCCTGAAGTTTTTCAATAATCTCAATTAAAATTGATACCCCTATACTATTTACAACCTTCGAGTTTTCCAGATTAAGTAGAAAATATTTTTTACCACCATCCATCTTTTCATAGCAGGCTTCTGATACTTTTTCACCACCTACGTTGTTCAGGTAGCCCGTTGTTTCAATAACAACAACGTCTCCTTTTTCTCTAATATTTAAACTAAAATCTGACATTCTCTCTCCTTTATAATCATTATTTCTTTTTTGTCATGGTAACGGTTGTGCCTTCGGGTGATGATTCAAATTCTACTGTGTCCATTAATTCTTGTATAAGTTGTAGTCCCCAGCCACGTTTGTGGTCTGATCCCAGTTTTTCTTCTATTTTTGGAACTTTAACACTCGCTTGATCAAACCCCCTTCCTTTGTCCGTTACCTTTATCACTAGGGTGTCGTTCTGAATCACGAAATGAATTTCTACATTTCCGGCGTCGCTTTCGCTGTGTTCGAAAGCGTTAATAGTGGCTTCAATGAGCGCCATACCAATCTCGGCGGATTTCTCTTCACCTAAGTCCATGTGTTTTGCAACCACCTCTGCTGTTTTTATGGCGGCTAACTCCATGTCTGGAATAATAGGTAATGTTAATTCTACTTTAGGTGTTTTTTTGGGACTCATAGTGTGTCACTTTTTTCTTTATTGGTGGGAATTCGTTTATGAAAATTATAGCGCAACTTCTTTAATCCAAAGCCCTACTTTTTCTTCACCACCACGATGGTAATATCATCCTGGTTGCGTAAGTCTCCGAGCCAGGCCGAGCCTAGGTCTAATAGGGCTTGTTTTTGGTCGTTGGCGGTCTGGTGGCCGTTCGCCTGGACGCAGTCCTGGACAGCCTGGTAACCTAACATGTGTTCTGTTTGATTGGTGGCTTCCGGCAAACCGTCTGAGATAAAGACCAATGAGTCGCCCTGTTTAAATTCAAAATCCACAAGACTAAATGTTTCGCCCTTGAAGCTTCCCAGCGGTAGTCCCTCTAAAAGAATCTCGTCTACGTTGCCCGTGTCTTTGTGGTAGTGATATGCCGGTGGCATGGCCGCAGATGTAAACTCAACCCTATCTTCCCAAAAGCGAGCTACGTTAATCGCCATTCGATTCCAACCAAGATCAATGTTCTTGATAACCCTATTGAGTCGTTTGGTAATATCATTAGGTGCAATAGATGGTGGAATACCATAAAGGCCGGCTTTGGTAATGCTTACCATCATACCGGCCGTCATGCCGTGGCCTGTGGCGTCGCCCACTACCACATATAAACTTTCTCCATTACTTTGCGGAAAATAATCATAATAGTCGCCCCCAACTTCTGATGCGGTCTGGATGGTGGCGGCAATGTCTAGGCTAAGCATGTCTGGGGTTGTTTTTGGGAGCATGTCCAGCTGGAACTGACGAGCTTCTTCCAGTTCTTCTTCCCTGTGCTGTTCTTCCATGGCGCGTGCCTGGAGTCGGCGCTGGCGCTTCACATAACCAAATATACCAAAGCCCGTTGTGGCAAAATACAGCACATAAGCCCAAACTGTTTCCCAGGGGGGTGGTATTATTTGGAAATCGATTTGGGCGATATTTTTACTTTCGTATCCTTCGTTGTTATAAGATTTTACAAAAAGCGTATAAGCCCCTTGGCTTAATCCTTGTATCTCAATATCTCTTCTTAGGCCGTTTTCAACCCAATCATCATGATAACCATCAATAAAATAGGAGAAAGTTGTTTCCCCCGCCTTATAAAACGATGGCGCGGTCAAATTAAATCTTATGGTGGGCGTTTTATAGGTCGACCGAACATCATATGCCGGAACTGGGGCGCTGTTATTGTTTTTATCAATGAGAAAAACAGATTCAATTAAAACGGTGCTTTCATGTTCGTTTTCATAAATATCGCCCAGCTGAACGAAGTAATATCCCCCGGGAGCAATAACCGCAACATTGCCGCCGGGTTGAGAAACCAGCGCCTCCTGTTTGTGTATAAATAAAGGAAGTCCTTCGCTTCTTCCAACAAGCTTTGTAGAGTTTTCACGCCAATTGTAAAGCACAAGCCCGCTATTAGTTAAAAGCCAGTTTGTTGTATCTGTTGATCCAGCAACTGAAATAATATTATTACTTGGCAATCCGTCGTTAATTGTCCTTTTATCAAAGTTGCCGTTATTTTCATAAATAAATAAGCCATCGCCGTTTGTACCTATAAACAGTTTGTTGTCTTGTTTTATAATGCACGAAACTGAGTTTGACGAAAATGATTTCTTGTTTGATTTTACGGTGGTGTGGTGCTTGATAAGCCGAGGGTTGGCTGCATTAAAAACATCCACCTCATACAACCCGCTTTCTTCGCTCCCCAACCAAAGCGTTTCCCCATCTAAAAGAAGAGACGATGCGCCCGTGGGAAGTTTTCGGGACAAAAGCCTGTTTTTTCTATAATCAGTTAATTCTTTTTTAATTCGATCATAGTGGGCTAGTCCGTTATTTTTTAAAGATAAAAACATAGATGCGTCGTTCGCTACGATGCCGTTGATTGGCACATCAAAAGCAGCTAGTAATGCTGGGGCTTTTTCGCCCACGATTTCATAGAGCTCCTTGTTGTAAATATACTTGTGGGTGTCCTTCCATATGTATAGCTCTTGATTGTTGGGGGTTGTTTTTTTTTGAAAAACACTTGTTTGTTCTGGGTCTGCGCCTGGGGTGTGACGCATAATTTTATTTTGGTTCAAAACATAAATACTTTGTTCAAATTGGTCAAAAGATGTTTCTTTTAAGTGGGGAATGGGCGTAAACACTGACGGGGTTTCAATGTTGCTTATTCGTGCAGTGCCGCTTTCACCTGCTAGCCATGCGCCGCCCTCATTATCCACCAATATGTCTGTTGTTTTTATGGGCAACTCTATCTTATTTGTTTGATATATATCATCGGTGTCTATATCCACCGAAAGAAAAATAGCGTTTTTATTTTCGGGTGAATACAACAAGTATTGTCCAGAGCCCAAGTCGTGAACAAGGTGGGGTGGTGCATTTGTTTTTATCGTTTTTGATACCGAGTGTTTCTCAAAAATGCCAAGTTTATTTTTAGAAACAACCCCAACGGCGCTTGTTTCTTTGATCAAAAACACATTTAAAATATGACTTGATTCAAACCCGCCAAATTGAGCCGGTTCATTGTTGTTCCCCCCATGTAAGCTCAGGCCCCGCGATGTGCCAACATAAAGAACATCGTCCACGAAAAGGATGGCGGTAATTGTGTCGCTTTTTACGTAGCTTGTTTTGTTTTTGTATAACCTTTTCGCCTGTCCTGTTTTTAAACTGAGCCTGTTTAATCCGTTGGTGGTGCCTACCCATAAATCATCGCCATTAATAGCGGTTGGTTTGGCCTGTAGGGCACTGAATTTGCTTGAAGAAATAGAAAAAGGGTCCAGTGGATCAAAAAGATAATTTTTAAACGATTTTGTTTCTTTGTTTATGGCATAAACGCCGCTGTTTAGAGTTGAAACATATAGCGTGTTGTTTTTGTCTTGAATGTGTTGAGGTCGTGAACCCATATCAATTCGCCCAAACCGATCACGTAGCGCATCATAATAACAAACCCCTCTATCTGTTAACACCCAAGTTGTGTTGGAACTGTCTACGTGAATTTTCCAAATTCTGTTACCGGAAATAGTTGCTTCATCAAACACGTCTGACCGATAAACTTTATTCTGAAACCCATCAAATCGGTTTAAACCATCGTCGGTTCCAATCCAAATAAACCCCGTGCTGTCTTGTGCGATGGAAAGGACCCTGGTGGATGATATGTTCTCTATATTGACTTCATTAAATTCGTCCGGGTAAACAGCGGAAAGAAATAAAAAACAGAGCAGGTGTTTTGTTTTCATTGGTTTAAGATGATGTGAGTTGTTTTTGTGCCAACCGCTTAACAATGGCTATTTCCCACGCACTAAAGTTTATTTTTGCTAAATCCTGAAAGGTTTTAATTGCCCGCCCTTCTTCACCGGTAGCTCTTAAAGAAAGCCCTTTGAAATAATTAAAATAAATATTTGTTTCGTTGCTTTTATTAAAACTATCAACTGCTCCCTGATAGTTGCCCTCCATAAGGTGGGTCATGCCCATGAGCCCATAATAACCGTACATGGCCGTGGGGTCGTTCTGTTTTTCTTGCATTTCTTTTAGCTTTGCAAGGTTCTTTTTTGCTTCTTCGTACTTGCCAAAAAGAATGTTAACCCATGCGGTTCTATATTGTTCACCTGAGAGTGTGCCTCTCCAGGTGTTTTCATCGCCTAAAAGCTCTGCTCTGGTCTTGGATAATTTTAAATTTTGTTCCAGGGCGCTATAGGCATCTTCTTCCATTTGGTTGTGGGCGTAGCACACCATTTTTTGCCAATGAATTGTGGCTTTTCTCCCCAAAAGAGAAACTTCATCAAAGTCTTTTGATTCTAGGGCTTGCTCAATTTTATCTATGTGCTCAATGGCCCCTATATAATCATTATCAAACATATATGAAACCAATAAATAATAGTTAAGGTTAAACCAACCGTTGGACGTTTTTGTTAATTTTATGGCCTTGGCGTATCTCTCTCTTGCTGTTTTTAGATCGCCACCAAACATAAAGTTGTGGCCCGAGACCAAATAGGCCGTTGCTTCAGACGAGAGTCCTTTTCTTTTTTGAATTGATTTTTCATAAAGAGGTTTTGCTTTTTCGAATTCGCCCAGTTGTCTATAAACGTTTGCCTTAAAATGATAGGGGAATCCGTGATCGCCTCTTATTCTAATTAATTCATCGCTGTATTTCATCCCAAGCTTGATGTCCCTTTTTTCTTCAGGAAGCATCACTTGGGTACCGGCTGCAATATGGTGGCCCATTAATAACGAATATGCTTGATAGCAGCTGGGGTTAAGCTCAATAGCTTTTTTCAGGTTTGTTATAGCGTCATCCAGTTCATATCTGTCGCTTTGCACCTGCCCCAACCAAACATAAGATTCGTAGGCGTCGCTGTAGTTTTCAACAAGGCTTTTAGAGTTTTCCAGAGCATCGTCCATATTTCCGTCTCTATAGGCGTGTCTTATCTTTAACATGAGTTGTTCTGCGTCCGTAACTGTGTTTTGAAGAGACTTCGCCATTTCTCTCTGTTCTCTTTTTTTGATCGGGTCCAATGATTCGTACCGATCCAGGGCCATGACAAATTTTGGGTCTAGAACAAGGGCAGAATCTAAATATTGCCTTTTTTCAAAATCGTCTCCAACTTGTTCCGACAGCATTGCCTTTTTATAATATTCAAGCGCTTTTGGAGATTGTGTTGTGATCGGAAGCTCAATAATTGAGGTTTTTGAGCAGGCCGAAAAAATAAAAACCGTGATAAAAACAACGTTGAATAGTTTATTCATTTTCTTTTCCTTATTGTATTTGTTTTAATTGTGGCAAACCTTATAAATCATTTTGTGAAAATTAAAAGCCCTAGTTGTCTAGTCCTATGTATTCTTGGATACCACAATTCACCATATCTTCATACGGCGGTTTGGTGCTATTGGATTTTTTGTTTTTATTGAGTGTTCTTTCTTTATGTAAAAAATACAACAGAGAAGAGAAAACATTCAATTGTGTATTTATACACAATTATTTATAGTTTTTAAATAAAGCTTATTTAATAAATTAAAATATATTATTTATATAGGCTGTGGATATGTGGAGAACAGACACCACCAAACAAATCAACTTTCTTTGTTTAAAAGCAGATACCAACACTAACTAAAGAAAAACTTGATGTGTATAAGTGTAAAAGATTGTGGATAACTTTGAAGATATGCAGGTGTTTTTATGAAAAACCCGCTAAAAAGAAACGTAAGAAAGTTTTCCACCCGTTTTATAATAAGATGTGTATATCTTTGTGACAACTAGCCCGATGTGATTTGAATATGAAATTTTTTACGTGCATTAGATATCCACCCCCGGTACCAATCCATCTTCTTTTTATTAAGCGCCATGGACTCTACTTCGGCCCAGTGATCTTGAAGATTGGGTCGCCCGCCCTTTTTTAATCCACCAACCCAAAGCAAGTGAAAACCAACTGACGAGTTGATAGGGGGACTACAAGACCCCATCTCTATATACTTAATAGCTTGACCAATTTCTGGTACGGCATAATTGGTTGGGTCAATCCAGCCAAGGTCCCCTCCAATATCTGTTGTTGTTTTGTCTGATGAATGTTTTTTTACAAGTTTTTTAAATTCATCCAGCGTGGTGGCCGAGTCCTTTATCGCAAAAGCCAGGTTGTAGGCGCGCTCGTTATCATCTTTCGTTATTTCCGGAGACATCAAAACGTGTCGTACGCGAATTTTATCACCCTGCTTTTCAAGCGTTTCAAGAATATGATATCCAAATTCCGTTTCAATGGGGTCACTGATTTCTCCAAGCTCAATCGTAAACGCCGCTGTCTCGAAATTTTTAACTAACGAACCTCTTTTTACCCACCCAAGCTCTCCGCCATTATTTTTTGAAGGGTCAAGCGAGTGCGCTTTTGCAATGTCTGAAAAAGAAGAGCTGCCATCAACTATTTGAGACTTTAATTCAGAAAGAAAAGATTTTGTTTTTTCTTTTGCGGCCGCTCCTGGTTTTATAGGAATTTGTAGGTGTCGAACCTTGGCCATCATGGGCAAGGCCGGGAGGCTGTCTTTATATGTTTTATAAAACTCTTTCACTTCGGATCTCGTGACGACAACCGCGCTTAAAAGCTGTTGTTGATATCGTTCAGAAATCATCCGGTCTTTCATGTCGTACCAAAACTCACGCCTAAAATCTTTTATAGACTGGCCAAGTGCGTCTTCCGCCCGGCTTTCGCCTCCAGCCTGGGCAACCAACATTTGTATTTGTTGATCCAGCGCCTGGTTTACTTCTTTTTCGTCCACAACAATAGAGTCTAACTCAGCCATTTCAAGCATAATTTTTTGGTCTACCATGGACTGAATAACAGAGTTTTGTAACCGAACAAAAGCGTCCGGGTTTGTTCTGGGGTCTATTTTGTTTTGAAGAGCCGCCATGTTTACCATTTGGATTAAGTCGCTTTTTAAAACAACGTGATCCTCAACGATTGCCGCAACACCATCTATGTATTGAGCGTCTCCCCGAGAAAAGGAAAAGGAAACAATGAAAATAAATAATATTATTTTACAGGTCATTTTTTATTGATAGTTTGAATTAATAAATAAGTTTGATTGTTTTTTTAAGCTGTCCAACAGATTGGCTGCCAATACCACTCGCCTCTGTTTTAAAAGTCTTTGATAAATTTTATCATAAACATCTTCTAGCCCCACCTTGCTGCCCTTTGTGTGCTTGTTTATAATCTTAATAACGTGGTAGCCGCCCGCGGTACGTATGGGGCCAACAACAGCTCCTTTGTTGTTTTTAAAAATTGCGATATCTAACTCCTTCAACAAAAAACCCTTCATCACGGTTTTTTGTTCAACCCTATAAGTATCAAAAAGTTCATCCGTTGTATCTAGTGTTTGTTTTTTTAATAACTTTGATCGAATTGACCGCGCGTCTAAATGCTTATTTGTAAAAAAATGATAAACATACGCTTCATCATTTTGCCGAATAAACCCAAACGGGTTTTCATCATAATATTTTCGAATATCAGAATTAGATATTGCAATACTGTTTGATGCTTTTGTTTGAAGATAAGCCCCTATCACAATTTTTTTGTAATAACGGTCCCTTTCACCTGAAAGGCGACTATCCTTAAGGAGCCCGTCCCCCAGCGCCGCATCAAAATAAAGAGCGTTGTCCACCCAGTTGTGGATAAAGTTTTTGATCTGTTCACCTGTCCGGTTTTCGGGATGTAAATCTTTTTCAAGTTTTTTAACAGTTAATACTTGATCATTAACTCGAGCCAAAACAACAGAGTTGTCTTTTTCCCGAACAGAACAAGATGCTAAAAAACAACAAACACCAATGGTTAAAGTATTTTTCAAGACCCGTAAATTACTCGTTTTTTTTGTGTAAAAACAAACGTGAGCATTTCAATAATAATCGCATAGATGAACCAATTCCAGCAGAAGAAAAAGACACAGACAGCTTCCCTGTTTTTGTTTTGCTAAAAGCGTGATTTACGCTTTCTGAAGCGCTGAACCTATCAAAAGATGAAAACAACATATCAAGAGACGAATATGGCCCGGTGTCGTCCAAAACAAGAACAACGCGCGTCCCATCAATAGACAACCTAGAAACAGATGTGTTTTTAAACAAGACCCGAGCTTCAGCAATGAACAATAAATTTTTTGTTTCAACCGGCATAGGCCCAAAACGATCGCTTAATTCATTTTTTATTTTTAAAATATCTTTGGTTGTTTTGGCTCGAGAAAAATGATTATAAAACTCCAATCTCTGGGTCGGGTTTTCTATATAACTTTCATTTATGAGCGCATCTTCGCCGAATGCAATGTTTGGATAACGAACATCGTCGCTGTTTTCCTTGATTAAACCCACCTCTGATTTTAAAAGGTTGCAATACATCTCAAACCCAACAGATGAAATATGTCCACTTTGTTTATATCCAAACAGGCTTCCCGCACCGCGAATTTCAAGGTCCTTCATAGAGATGTCATACCCAGACCCAAGAGACATATATTGTTCAAGTGTTTTCAGTCGTCGGTGAGCGCCCTGCTCGAGTTGTTTTTTTGGAACGAGCAACAAGCAATGAGCCTGGTTTTGTCCTCGGCCCACACGACCGCGTATCTGGTATAACTGAGAAAGCCCAAAATTTTGAGCATCATTAACAATAATACAGTTGGCGTTTGTTACATCCAGCCCGGATTCAATTATTGTCGTGCAGGCTAGAATATCAATTCCGCCATTAAAAAAAGATAATATTCTGGGCTCTAATTCTTTACTGCTCATTTGTCCGTGTATATTTTCAACTACGGCGCTAGGAAAGGCGTTCCGAAGCTTGTGTGTTAAAAAAGACAACCCATCAACTTTGTTGTGCAAAAAATAAACCTGCCCACCCCTTGATAGTTCGCGTTCAATATATGCGCCAATGGCGTCCCAGTCAAAATAGCGCACAGTTGTTTCAATGGGTTTTCTTGATTTTGGGGGCGTTTGGATAAGGCTTACATCCCGAATTCCAACAAGGGATTGTTGAAGTGTCCGCGGAATAGGCGTTGCGGACAAAGTTAAAACATCCACCTGCTGTTTCATGCTCCTTATTTTTTCTTTGTGGCTCACGCCAAATCGATGCTCCTCGTCAATCACAAGAAGCCCAAGTTCAGGAATAACAACGTCTTGCGATAAAACTCGATGTGTGCCAATTAAAACATCTATCTCTATTTTTTGCAACAAAGACAAGGTTTTTAGTTGTTCTTTTTTGGTTTTAAAGCGAGAAAGCAAGTCGATTTTTATTCCAAGTGGCCCCAGTCTCTCTGTGCACGTAATAAAGTGTTGATCCGCAAGAATAGTTGTTGGACACAAGAAAACAGACTGCTTTTTTGACAACACAGATTTCATTATCGCCCGTAGGGCAACCTCAGTTTTTCCAAAACCAACATCTCCACAAATTAATCGATCTACGGGGTTTTCTTTGTCCATGTCGCTTAAAACGTC
>Ga0066838_10000573_pt1 | contig 12861 bp, 9 predicted proteins | sample ETNtaG_26_FD_66727 | JGI IMG/M metagenome (GOLD analysis project Ga0066838, IMG submission 66727) | Marine microbial and viral communities from oxygen minimum zone, Eastern Pacific Ocean - ETNP201302SV89 | ecosystem: Environmental > Aquatic > Marine > Oceanic | place: Pacific Ocean: Eastern...
TTTCTTCATGTACGACAGTTCCTATTACAGATAGAAAACAATTAAAATTAATCCCAGAAACTAAACTTAATGCACAAGCTGCGCAAATTTATGAAAAAATTAAAGAAAAAGAAAAGTTAAGCGATGACATCAAACAACTTGATGAAATTAAAGAAATAGGAAATAGAATAGAATATTCAATAAGTGAATATTTTGAGAGTTCAAATATAAAAGACCCTACTATTGGATTTGATTGGGAATATATTTTGATAGATAACAAAAAAGTTAAAAATGCATGGTGTATGCCTGGTGGTAAAATTGCTGTTTACACAGGAATATTAGAAGTCACAAAAAATAATAATGGACTTGCTGCTGTTATGGGGCATGAAATTGCGCATGCTGTAGCTAAACATTCTGTTGAAAGAGCAAGTCGTAACGTTGCTACAAATGTTGTTTTACAAGTTACTGATATTTTGTCTGGAGGGAAACTTTCAACAGTTAATAGAACCACTGGCATGAATACTGTAGGTTTATTGACACAAATGGGCATACTAAATCCATTTAATAGAAAGCAAGAAAGTGAAGCTGATTATCTAGGGATAATTTTTTCTTCTTTGTCAGGTTATGATATTAGGGAAACTCCAAAACTATGGAAAAGAATGAAAGAATCCAATAAAGGTAAAGAGCCACCAGAATTTATGAGTACACACCCATCATCAGATAATAGAATTAAAAAACTTAATGAATGGATGAATGAAGTTACATTAAAATATCCACCAATAGAACAAACTTAACTTAATTTAATGGTGAGCCCTGTTGGACTCGAACCAACGACCCATTCCTTAAAAGGGAATTGCTCTACCAACTGAGCTAAGGGCCCAACGCGTTTCTTATATTGATTTTTTTTATTTAATCAATCTTAAATATCATAGCTTATTAATATATTTATCATGAAATTGTCGAAATGTACCATTTTTAATATTTTTTCTAATTGCACTCATTAACTCCTGGTAAAAATTAATATTATGCAATGTTAATAACATTGATCCAAGCATTTCATTTGTGTTGAATAAATGATTTAAATAATTTTTAGAATATTTTTTTAAACTAAAATTATTTGTATTAATATCAAGAGGGTCATTATCATTTTTATATTTAGAATTACGGATATTTATTCTACCGTTCCATGTAAAAGCTAACCCAGTTCTACCTGAGCGAGTTGGTAAAACACAATCAAACATATCAATGCCTCTTTTAACAGCACCCAATATATCAGATGGGGTTCCCACACCCATTAAATATCTTGGTTTTTCATTAGGCATTAAATTTGTTAAATCATCTAAAACTTTAAACATTTCTTTTTGACTTTCGCCAACTGCTAAGCCGCCAATCGCATATCCATTAAAATCAATATTTAGCAACTGTTCTAAAGAAATAATTCTTAAATCTTTAAACAAACCTCCTTGAATTATTCCAAAAATAGCTTTATACGGGTTCGTTCCAAAAGCTTTTTTTGATCTATCTGCCCAATACATTGACAAATCCATGGATTTCTTAATTTTTTTATAATCATTACTTTTTTTTGGGCATTCATCCATTGCCATTACAATGTCAGAATTAAGAGATTTTTGAACTTTTATACTCTCTTCAGGACTTAAAATAAATTTTTTACCATCTATGTGGGATTGAAATATTGCGCCTTTTTCTCTATCAATTTTATTAAGTTTGGATAATGACATTACCTGGAATCCACCAGAGTCAGTAAGTATTGGTAATTTACAATTCATGAATTGATGCAAGCCACCCAATGATTCAATTCTTTTAACACCAGGTCTAATCATTAAGTGATAGGTGTTTGATAGTATTATTTCACTACCAGTTTTAATTATATCATCAATAAATGCTCCTTTAACTGTGCCCTGTGTACCCACAGGCATAAAAGCTGGAGTACTTATGTTTCCTCTATGGGTTTTAATTAATCCTAATCTAGCTCGCTTGTCATTTTCTATAACATTAAAAGTAAACTTTTTTAATGCCATTAATATTTTAATTACAAAGATTTAAAACTTATAATTTTATCTGGATCAGAAACAGCGCCGTTTTGACCGTCCCCTCTTTTAATTTTATCAATGTGTTCCATTCCCTCAATTACTTTTCCAAATACTGTATATTCTCTATCTAAGAATGGAGAAGCTTCAAAGCATATAAAGAATTGACTATTGGCACTATTTGGATCAGAAGATCTTGCCATAGATACAGTTCCTTTTTCATGAGGCAAATCATTAAATTCAGCAGGTAAGTCTGGAAGGTCTGAGCCACCCATACCGGCTCTTTTTAAGTCAAATTCTTTTGATGAAGAATTGCCAAATTTTACATCACCGGTTTGTGCCATAAATCCATCAATAACTCTATGAAAAACAACATTGTCATATAAGCCATCATCTGCAAGCTTTTTTATTCGTTCAACATGCTTTGGTGCTACGTCATCAAATAATTCTATTTTTACATCTCCGGTTTTAAGTTTTAAGATCATTATATTCCCCTTTGAATAAGCGTTGTTAAAAAATATCAAGCTAATAATAAATATTATATTAACTAGATATTTATTCATATTTTTTTTTTAATGAATTAATTGTACTTTTTGTTGTAAATTTTTTTATATCACCATTTAATTCGGCAATTTCTTTTATTAGTCTTGAAGATATAATCTGATTTTTAGCATCAGACATTAAAAAAATTGTTTCAATATTACTATTAAGCTTTTTATTCATCCCAGCCAATTGAAATTCATATTCAAAATCAGAAGCTGCCCTTAAACCTCTTAAAATAATATTTGATTTATATTTTTCACATAAATCAGTTGTTAAAGAATTAAATGAAATTATCTTTATTTTATTTTTATTAAATTTTAGATCAGAAAAAAGAGCTTTGTTTACAATTTCAATTCTTTCATCAATTGAAAATAGATAATTTTTTTGGTTGCCATTGGATATAGCAACTGTTATTTTATCAACAATTTTTAAAGATTTTTCTATTACATCAATATGACCGTAAGTGATAGGATCAAAGGTTCCAGGGTATATACCAGTTTTTTTCATTAAACTAAATTATCATCAATTTTAATTGCAGAAACAACTTTTTCTTCACCAGATAGTTTAATTATTCTAACTCCTTGAGTGTTTCTTCCTGCAACTCTAATTTCTTTAACTGCAGTTCTAATTGCTCTGCCCTTATTTGTAGAGATTAGTATTTCGTCACCCTCATTGACTGGGAATGAAGATGAAACATTTCCATTTCTTGAAGAATTAACTATTCCTATAATTCCTTTTCCACCTCTATTAGTAACTCTATAATCATTATGGTCGGTTCTTTTTCCGTAGCCATTTTCAGTTATTGATAATATAAATTTTTCTTTAGCTTTTTTATTTTTATCTAATTTTTCACTTTTTTTAATATTATCATGGTTAATAATTGACAATGAAACAATATTATCATTTTGTTTTAAGTTAATACCTCTAATTCCTTTAGAAGATCTTCCTTTAAAAACTCTAAGTTTTTTTGATTCAAATCTGATACACTTTCCAAACTTAGTGCTTAAAATTACATCTTGATCATCTTTACAAATTTTAACCCCAATTATTTTATCATTAGAGTCTAATTTCATTGCAATTTTACCTGATGTATTAATTGAAGAAAAATCTTCTAAGTTATTTTTTCTAATTTTGCCATCTGAAGTAGCAAAGATTATATACATGCCCTTTGAGTCAGTATTCTCATCAGGATAAGGCATAATTGAGCTAATAGATTGATGATTTTTTAATGGTAATATATTAAATAAAGATTTACCTCTTGATATGGATGAGCCTTCAGGAATTTTCCATGCTTTAACTCGATAAACTAAGCCTTCAGTAGAAAAAAACAACACTTGAGTGTGAGTGCTAACTGATAAAGTTTGAACCACTGAATCTTCGTCTCTAGTGATAATGCCAGTTTTACCTTTGCCACCTCTTTTTTGTTGTTTAACGGTCCTAAGCGCTCCCCTTTTTATATATCCTTGTAACGTAACTGTTATTATAACACTTTCTTTTTGAATAGTTTCTTCGATATCATAATTTAATATAGCGTCAATTATTTGAGTTCTTCTAGGAACAGAAAATTTTTCTTTTATTGATTTTAATTCATTGCTTATAACTTTAAGCAATTCTTTTTTAGAATTTAAAATTTTTTTATAATATATTATTAAATCTGATAATTTATTGATCTCTAATTTTATTTCATTGATACCAAGAGTAGTTAATTTTTGTAGTCTTAATTCTAAAATAGCATTCACTTGATGGTCAGTGAGAACATATTGAGATGTGCTTTTTTTATTTTCAATTAACTTAATAAAATTTTGAGACTTTGAAGTTTTCCATTTGTTTTTTAATAAAATTTTTTTTGCCTCTTCGGGTGTTTTTGATGAACGAATAATTTTTATAACTTTATCTAAATTTTCAACAGAAATTGATAATCCAATTAAAATATGCGCTCTATCTTCGGCTTTATTTAATTCAAATTTTGTTTTCTTAATTACAACATCTTCTCTAAATATTAAAAATTGTTCTAAAAAATCTTTAAGATTACAAGTTTTTGGCTTTTTGTTTACTATTGCTAAAGTGTTAAAACCAAAAGAACTTTCAATAGAAGTATATTTAAACAATTGTCTTTTGACAGTTTCTGGTTCTACGCCAGATCTTAGATCTATAGCAACTCTTATACCTTCTCTATTTGATTCATCTCTAATATCTCTTATTCCTTCTATTTTTTTATTTCTGACCAAGTCAGCTATTTTTTCATTTAATACTGATTTATTTACTTGATATGGAATAGATGTAATTACAAGTCTATCCCTATTATTTTTTAAATTTTCCACTGCAATTTCACCTCTTATTTTAAATGAACCTCTTCCATTTTTATAACCTTCTTTAATAATGTTCTTTCCAATAATAATACCGCCTGTAGGAAAGTCAGGTCCAGGAATATGTTTCATTAATTCTTTAATTTTTATGTCTTTGTTATTAATCAATGCAAGAGTTCCATCTATAATTTCTCCTAAATTATGAGGAGGAATACTTGTGGCCATACCTACGGCAATACCACCAGCGCCATTTACAAGTAAATTAGGATATTGAGCGGGAAGAACCGTTGGTTCCCTTTCGGTTTCATCATAATTGTTTTTAAATTCAACAGTATTTTTTTCAATATCATCTATTAAGAATTGAGAAATTTTAGCTAGTTTGGTTTCTGTATACCTCATAGCAGCTGGAGGATCTCCATCAATAGAACCAAAATTTCCTTGTCCATCAATAAGAGGTAAGCTCATTGAAAAATCTTGAACCATTCTTACTAAAGCATCATAAACAGCTTGATCGCCATGCGGGTGATATTTACCAATAACATCTCCTACAATTCTTGCAGATTTTCTGAATTGTTTTGACCAATCAAAGCCTCCTTTGTGCATTGCAAAAATTATTCTTCTATGTACAGGTTTTAATCCATCTCTTACGTCTGGAAGTGCTCTACTAATTATTACACTCATTGCATAAGATAAATATGACGAACTCATTTCATCATACATTGTGATTGATTTTATATTTTGATTTTTAGAAATTTCGTCTTTTTGCATAAAAACTAAAATGGAATATCGTCATCCAATTCGTTTTGCGATGACTGAACATCTTGGTCAAAGCTCTGTTTATTGTCTTGAGATGATATAGAGCCCTGATTTCCACCACCAAGCATAGTCAAAGAAGAATTAAAACCTTGGATTATAATTTCAGTTGAATATTTATCTTGTCCAGTTTTTTCATCTTTCCACTTTCTCGTACTTAACTGTCCTTCAATATAAACCTGAGCACCTTTTTTTAAATATTGCTGAACAACATTTACAAGACCTTCATTAAAAACAACAACCCTATGCCATTCTGTTTTTTCCTTTTTTTCACCAGTATTTTTATCTTTCCATGATTGGCTTGTGGCCAAACTCAATCTTGCTACATTTTTACCATTAACCATTTGTTTAATTTCGGGGTCTGCTCCCAAACGACCTATTAACAACACTTTATTTAAGCTTCCTGCCATAAAATTTAAATTTTTTTGATTTGATTTATATATATATATATCACAATTTTACTTGAATATTAATTTAATTAAATTAAAGCAACAAAAATTATGCTCAAAAAGATAGTTATTAAAGGTGCAAAAGAACATAATTTGAAGAGTATTTCTCTTGAGATCCCAAAGGACAAATTTGTAGTCATAACAGGACTTTCTGGATCGGGAAAATCATCTTTAGCATTTGACACAATTTATGCAGAAGGACAAAGAAGATATGTTGAAAGCTTATCTGCTTATGCAAGACAATTTTTAGATAAAATGAAAAAACCAAAAGTTGACTTGATCGAAGGACTTAGCCCAGCAATATCAATTGAACAAAAGAATACTTCTAAAAATCCAAGATCAACAGTTGCCACTGTAACAGAAATTTATGATTACATGAGAGTTTTATATGCAAGAGTTGGTATACCTTACTCACCATTCACAGGAAAACCTATAACATCACAAACTATTTCTCAAATTGTTGATAAAATTAAAGAATTACCAAAAAAATCAACAATATATTTATATGCTCCTGTAGTTCGTGGTCGTAAAGGAGAATATAAAAAAGATATTTTATCATATAAAAAAAGAGGTTTTAGAAAAATTAAAATAGACAACAAGTTATATGAAATTGATAATGTCCCTGAATTAAATAAAAAAGTTAAACATGAATTATCAGTACTTGTAGATCGTATAATAATAAATTCTTCCCTTGGAAATAGATTGGCAGAAAGTGTTGAAACAGCAATAAATTTAGCAAATGGTTTATTGTTTGTAGAGTATGAAAATGAAACTATACCAAAAAAATTTAGAAAAATAGAAAAAATAATTTTTTCAACAAAATTTGCATGCCCAGAAAGTGGCTTTACAATTGAAGAAATTGAACCAAGATTGTTTTCATTTAATAGTCCTTATGGAGCTTGCGAAGAATGTGATGGTATTGGTGTAAAATTAAATGTTGATCCAAATTTAGTTGTTCCAAATGAAAAAAAAACTATCGCTGATGGAGCAATAGTTCCATGGTCTAAGTCCTCTACTTTATATTATGCTCAAACTTTATCTTCCCTTTCTAAACATTATGATTTTTCTTTAGATCAAAAATGGGAAAAACTATCAAAAAAAATTAGAGATATTATTTTTTATGGCTCTGATGATGAAGAAATTAAATTTAGTTATGATGATGGGTATGAAAAATATTCTCATAAAAAAACTTTTGAAGGTGTTATAAATAATTTAGAAAGAAGATATTTAGAAACTGATAGTGATTGGAAAAGAGAGGAAATTGCACAATATCAATCTGATACAAAATGTGAAAGATGTAATGGATATAGGTTAAAAGATGAAGCACTCTGTGTAAAAATTGATAAATTTAATATCAGTGAAATAACAGATAAATCAATCTTAGATTCAATAGCATGGTTCAAATCTCTTGAAAAAAAATTAGATACCATGCAATTAAAAATTGCTGAACATATATTAAAAGAAATTAATGAAAGATTAGATTTCTTGCTAAATGTAGGTTTGGACTATCTTACACTATCAAGAGAATCTGGAACTTTATCCGGTGGTGAGTCTCAAAGAATAAGGTTAGCTTCACAAATAGGTTCAGGACTTACTGGAGTTTTGTATGTTTTAGATGAACCATCTATAGGATTACATCAAAAAGATAACATAAAGTTAATCAAAGCACTAAAAAGATTAAGAGATTTGGGAAACACTGTAATAGTTGTTGAACATGATACTGAAACAATTGAAAATGCAGATCATATAATTGACCTAGGACCAGAAGCGGGAAATAATGGTGGTGAAATTGTTGTTGATGGCAGCTATGAAGACATTACAAAAAGTGAAAAAAGTATTACAGGAAAATATTTATCTCATAAATATTTCATTCCAATACCAAAAAATAGACGACTTGCTAAAAATGGAAGATTTTTAGAAATAAATGGAGCCACTGGTAATAATTTAAAAAATGTTAATTTAAAAATTCCCTTAGGGAATTTGACTTGTGTTACTGGTGTGTCAGGTAGTGGAAAATCAACTATGATTTTGCAAACACTATATAATGCTTTAAACCTTACTTTAAATAATAATAAATCAAGAAAAATTCCTAAGCCTTTCAAAGGGTTTAAAGGAATTGAATTAATAGATAAGGTTATCGATATAGACCAGTCTCCAATCGGCAGAACCCCAAGATCTAATCCAGCAACATACACTGGAGCATTTGCTCCAATAAGAGACTGGTTTACAGCTTTACCAGAATCTAAAAGCAGAGGATATAAACCTGGCAGGTTTTCATTTAACGTCAAAGGTGGAAGATGTGAAGCATGTGAAGGTGATGGAGTCATTACTTATGAAATGCACTTTTTACCCGATGTTTATATTCAATGCGATGAATGTAAAGGAACTAGATACAATAGAGAAACTTTGGAAGTTAAATTTAAAGACAAAAGTATAGCCGATGTATTAAATATGACTGTAGACGAAGGATGTGAATATTTCGAGAACATTTCTAATATAAGATCAAAATTATTAACATTAAAGAAAGTAGGACTTGGCTATATAAAAATAGGCCAGCAAGCTACAACTCTTTCTGGTGGTGAGGCACAGAGAATTAAACTTGCTAAAGAGTTGTCAAAAAGATCAACAGGTAGAACCATGTATATATTAGATGAGCCAACAACGGGTTTGCATCAACATGATATCAAAAAACTATTAGAAATTTTACAAACTTTTGTTGCTATTGGAAACACAGTTGTAGTTATTGAACATAACTTAGATGTAATAAAAACAGCAGATTACATTGTAGATATGGGGCCTGAAGGTGGAGTTAAAGGTGGTCAAATAATCGCTGAAGGAAAACCTGAGGAAATTTGCAATAAAAAAGATAGCTATACAGGGCAGTTTCTTAAAAATATTTTAAACAATAAATTTAAAAAAACTGCTTAATAAAACTTTTTAATTAGTGTATATAGACGATAGTTATGAGTGATTTTTTTAGTTCATTATCAAAAGTAATGCACGCATCTATAATTTTAGCAGTGCTTTTATTTTTATTTTTGTTTTTTGGAAATGGTGGTTTTGCAATAAATCAACAATTTTGGAGTTGGCTATTTAGATATTTTCATGTTGTGGCTGGAGTTATGTGGATCGGTTTGTTGTGGTATTTTAATTTTGTTCAAGTACCAAATATGTCAAAAATAACTGACGAACAAAAACCTGCTATTACAAAAGTCATAGCGCCTGCTGCACTATTTTGGTTTAGATGGGCAGCTTTTGCAACAATACTTACGGGTTTAATAGTTGCTTATCTTAATGAATATATTCATGAAGCTATGACACTAGGAATAGGTAGTGGTGGTGGAAAATATACAGCTATAGGTATAGGTATGTGGCTAGGTTTAATTATGGCTTTTAATGTTTGGTTTATAATTTGGCCAAATCAAAAAAAAGTTTTGGGAATTGTTGAAACAACACCCGAAGAAAAACCAGTCGCTGCGAAAAAAGCATTAATTGCATCAAGAACCAACACTCTTCTTTCTCTACCTATGTTGTTGTCAATGGTAGCAGCACAAAACTTGTATTAATTTAATTATTCTTCTTCCTTTAAGATAGTTTTTTGAGAGACATTCAATCTTACTAAAATAGGGTTAGCTATATATATAGAAGAATATGTACCTATTATAACTCCAAGTATCATTGCAAAAGAAAAACCTTTTAGAATAGCACCGCCAAATATAAATATAGACAAAAGAGCAAGCAATGTTGTTATTGATGTAATTATTGTTCTAGATAATGTTTCATTAATTGAAATATTTGTAATTTCATAAATTTTGATATCTGAAAATTTTTTTAAATTTTCTCTAACACGATCAAAAATTACAACTGTATCATTCATTGAATAACCTACAATTGTAAGTACTGCTGCTACTATAGATAAATTTATCTCAAGATTTAACAAAGAAAAGAAACCAAGAGTAATTATAATATCATGAAATAATGCAACAATTGCACCGAGACTAAATTGCCATTCAAATCTAATCCAAATATATATAAGCATAGCTCCCAATGATAATCCTATAGCAATAACGCCAGATTTTAATAATTCAGCACTAACTTTTGGACCAACACTTTCAACTCTTCTAAATTCAAAAATGTTTCCAATGTCTTTTTTTAATTCATTTTTAATATTTTCAATAAAATTTTCCTCTATGGATTGTTTTTTTTCAAATTTAACAACATAATCAATATCATTGCCAAACTTTTTGACTGTAACATCTCCAAGATTTAAATCATTAAATGATTTTCTTAAATCTGAAATATTTAATGTTTTGTCTAAGCTTCTTACTTCAATTAATGTTCCACCCTTAAAATCCACACCATAATTCAACCCTTTAAATATTAATAATAATAGTGAAATCAATATTAAGGATAATGACAAAATATTAAATAGTTTATAAAATTTATTAAAAGGAATATTTTTCTTTTCCATTATATTAACTTTTCCTTATCTTTGTTTTTAATGACATATAATGCAGTCATTAATCGTGCTATAAAATATACTGAAAATAAAGTGGTCAAAATCCCGACACCTAAAGTTAGAGCAAACCCTTTTACAGGTCCCGACCCTAAAACAAATAATATTGCAGCTGCAATTAAAGTTGTAATGTTAGCATCTAAAATTGTTGATCTTGATTTTAAGTATCCGCTGTCAAATGCAAGAATTTTATTATTTTCATTTCTAATTTCTTCTTTAATTCTCTCATAAATTAAAACATTGGCATCTACTGCCATACCAACTGTCAAAATTATTCCTGCAATTCCTGGAAGGGTTAATGTTGCTTCAAATAGAGTTAATACGCCTATTAACAATAATAAATTTGATATTAAAGTTATGTTGGCAATTAATCCAAAAATTTTATATTTACCTAACATAAAAAGTACCACTAAAACAAAACCGATAATTAAAGATAATATTCCAGCATTTATTGAATCTTGACCTAAATCTGGACCAACTGTTCTTTCTTCAATAATTTTCATTGGAGCAGGTAAGGCTCCCGATCTTAAAAGTAATGCCAAATCTGTAGCTGTTTGAAAAGTAAAATCACCAGTTATTTGACCAGATCCACCAATTATTGGCTCTACAATATTTGGGGCACTAATAATTTTTCCATCTAATATAATAGCCAATTTTTTTCCAACACCCGATGATGTAGCTTTAGCAAATTTTTTTGCTCCCACTCTATCCAGACTAAAAGAAACAACAGTTTGGTTTGATTGATTATCCATACGAGGCTGTGCATCAACCAAGTTATCTCCACTAAGTATTATTCTTTTACTTATTATTGCGAAGTCAGTTCCATCTTGGAAAGAAATTTTTTCGGTACCAAAACTTTCTTCTTCATTTTGAGTGACAAATCTAAAAGTAAGATTTGCCGTTTTTCCTAATAAAGTTTTAATTCTATCTGGATTGTCTAGACCAGGTAGCTCAACTAATATTCTGTCATTACCCCTTTTAAGTATATTAGGTTCATTTGTTCCAATTTCATCAACTCTTCTTCTAACAATTTCAATAGCTTGATTTTGTGATGATGATTTTAATTGAACCAATCCATATTTTGAATAAGACAATTGAATATTATTATTATTAATTAGCAATTCAAATTGATTTGTTTTAAATTGATCGTAATAAGGATTGATTTCACTATTTTTACCTTCGAATAGTGAAACTGCAGAATCAATAAATTCATTATCAACTTCAAAAGATATGATTTTATTATCTATGATATTAAAATTTTTGTATAAGATATTTTTATCTTTTAAAAAATTTTTAATTTGAATTAATTTATTTTGTAGCTTTTGTTCAATAACTGGTGAATTATCAATTTCTAACAATAAATAAGACCCACCTTGTAAATCTAAACCAAGATTTATATTTCTGCTAAAAAAATTGTCATCGAATTTTGTGAAGTTAGATATGGAAAAATATGAAAGTATTATAGTAAAAATTAAAACTGAAATAATCTTTAATTTTGAAAAGTATAACACTTAATTTTAATGTTATTTTTTTGTTTCGGTATTACTTGCTAATGCTTGTATTCCTGTGGATTTAATGACTTCTACTATTACATTTTCTGATATTAAAACTTCAACCTTATCGTTATCTATCACTCTTTCAACAGAACCAACAATTCCTCCAGAAGTGATAACTTTGTCTCCTCTTTTTAAGTTTTCAACCATTAACTTATGTTCTTTGGCTTTTTTTTGTTGGGGGCGAATTAAAAAAAAGTAAAATATAACAAAAATTAAAATTAGCGGTATAAACTGTCCTATTCCTGATCCTGACATAAAATCCTTTGTAAATTAAAAGTTTTCTATACTATCTAAGTTATTAAAACAACTCTAAATATTTGAAATTTTTTCTAAATTGTTCATGTAAGGTTTTAAAGCCTCTGGAATACTTATTGATCCATCAGAATTTTGATAGTTTTCTAATATTGCTATAAGAGTTCTTCCAACTGCCAAACCGCTTCCGTTAAGTGTACCAACAAATGCAGTTTCGTTATTTTTATTTTTATACCTTGATTTCATTCTTCTAGCTTGGAATGATCCACAAGATGAACAGCTAGAAATTTCTCTATACTTGTTCTCTGATGGTAACCATACTTCAATATCATAAGTTTTTTCAGCACTGAAACCCATATCACCAGTTGATAAAACTATTTTTCTATAAGGCAATTTTAG
>Ga0066838_10000584_pt1 | contig 12769 bp, 9 predicted proteins | sample ETNtaG_26_FD_66727 | JGI IMG/M metagenome (GOLD analysis project Ga0066838, IMG submission 66727) | Marine microbial and viral communities from oxygen minimum zone, Eastern Pacific Ocean - ETNP201302SV89 | ecosystem: Environmental > Aquatic > Marine > Oceanic | place: Pacific Ocean: Eastern...
CATATCGGAATATGGGTTAGCAAATGCCAAGGAAGACATTAGGGATTCATTGTTCATTCATCGCGCTCAGGAGCCTTATCCTTACGAAGATAAAGAGTTTGATCTTGTAATTTCTCTCGGTTGTTTTCACAATCTGCGTATTTTTGAGCTGGAAACAGCATTAGCCGAAGTAGAACGTGTAGGCAAGCGGGGATATGTTATGTTGGAAAGCTATAGAAATGAACAGGAACTATTTAACTTGCAGTGTTGGGCGCTTACTTGCGAATCATTTTTTGATCATGAAGAATGGCGTTGGATTTATAAGCATTTCGGATACACCGGTGATTATGAATTCATCTATTTCGAGTAGGGCTGCAATTGGATTGGCAATATGAATGCTGCAGCCCTTATTAAAAGCGCAGGCCCCGCTGGACAAGGCGATGCTCGAAGAGGTATCCCGGGGAAACCGCTAAGCTCTAAACGACGCTGTCAGGCCGTGATCAAGCTGCAATCGGTATTTCAGGTTTCTGAACGCAGCCCCTGTCGGGTAGTCCAGTAGCCCCGCTGTCCCCAGCGTTAGGTGCCGACCCTAAGAGCAGATGAGGCACTGACCAAGGCCATTGTTTCTCTGGCAGAAGAGTATGGCCGTTACCGCTACCGCCGGGTGAGCTCTACTCAAGCACCAAGGCTGGGCGGTCGATAAGGGCCGGTTCCAGCTGATCGAGCACAGCCACCAATGGGTCGCCTTGCTCACGTACCGTTCGGAAATAGCGTATATGACCCGGATGAATCGCATTGATGTATCCAAAACAGGTCGTTGCTCCTGATGATCGATCAAAATCATCAACTGATGAAACTCACTGAGACGAAAGACGCTGGTCATGACAAAAGTTTGGCAGCCTCAGATAAGAATGTGTGCACTGGGTGTTCTTTATAACTGCGCACCCACCCATCATCTTCCGGCCAGGGCGAATCCCGTTGTGGGTCACTCTGGGCATCAAGCAAAGATCGTAGGTTCCCGATATCTCGGTGAATCCCGCAATTTTCCCACGTAGCGATTCTGCCCAAAAATTTTGGGATCACCCCAGTGCTGAAATCAATCAAATGGGATCTTTGTCCTATCCACCGAACCACTTCGGGCTCGAGAATATATACAGCACCGTTTGCCAATTTACTTGGGGGATTACTCACTTTTTCATGGAACCCAATGACGACCCCATCATCGCCAAGCTCTACGATTCCGCACGATTCTGGTGTACTCGTATGAAACGTCATCATAGTCATCACGGTGTCCACGGGTCGAGCGTGAAGATGAAAATCAAGAAATGCTTGAAAGTCGCACTGGCACCAGTTATCAGCATGTATCAAAAGAGTTGTGCCTGAGGAAAATTTATCAGCATTTGCGCCCAATGTACCAGCTGTGCCAAGGAGCCGGACTTCTATAAGTTCATTGACCCAGCCCGAAAAACAGTCCCGCGCCAAGAATTCTTGAACCATTTCACAGTGATGATGCAAATTCACCCAAACAGATGAGATATTGCATGTATGCAGGGCAATTAACCAATGCTCCAGCAATGGTCGACTCGCAATTGGTACGAGACATTTAGGGCAACTATCTGTAACCGGCCGCAACCGAGTACCTAGCCCTGCCGCCAACAACAGCGCCTGTACTTGGCTCACGGGAGTTCGTTATTACCTAGATAACGAAACCAATCACGAGTGGCGTCGGCAATCGTGTCGGGCGTCCATACTGGCGCTGCGCGCCAATATTGAATATTTTCCAGTATTTTCTCGACTCCTTTTTCAATCGATACACGAGGTTGCCAATCAATTTCTGAGCAAATTCTTGAAATATCGGCAAATGTGCAGTCAGGCTCGCCTGGGCGTTTGGGAATAAATACTTTTTCACCCCCTAACAAGTCAACTAGTTGATTCACAGAAACTGTTGAGCCGCTTCCTACATTATAAGCCCTGTTACTGTGACTGCTCTCGGCTGCAGCCAATAGTGCCGCAACGATATCAGAAATATAAGTGAAATCACGAGTTTGATTACCATCCCCCACCACCGTAAATGGTTTGTCTGCCAATTTTTGAGCCAAAAACACGCCGAAAACTGCTCCATAGCTACCGGAGGTCCTCGATCGCGGCCCATATACATTAAAAAACCTCAAAGAAAGAGCCGGAAGGCCGTAGACCTGAGCCCAGTGCATTACCAACTGCTCTCCCAGATACTTGGTTAATGCATACGGGTACAGAGGCTGCATCCTAGCCGTCTCCGGAGTTGGAAACATATCCGGCATTCCATACGAAGATGATGACGCAACATAAACGAATCGCCGAACCGCTGCATGATGGCTGGCATACAACGCATTGAAGGTACCGTCGACATTGGATTGAAAATAGGTGCGGGGATCCTGAATTGATGGAACAATATCTGCGAGTGCAGCAAGATGAAAAACCCAATCAACCTCACTAAATTCATCAGCCCATGCGCCAGTGACGCCCAAATCACATTCATGGACTCGAACACGATCAGCTACATGAGCAAGATTCTCTAATCGACCCGTACTAAAATTATCAAGTATCGAAACTTCGTGTCCCAAAGCGAGTAATTCATCAACAAGATGGCTTCCAATAAATCCGGCGCCTCCAGTTACCAGACTTTTCATCGAACACGATCCCTCATTCGCTTGCTATCATCTGAATACTAATCTCCCCTCTGAATTCCCCATGCCTTGGCAAAATACTGACCACTTTTAAGCAGTTCATCTTTGGTTCCGATCTCAACTATCTCACCTTTTTCCAAGACGATAATTTTGTCGGCAATTTCTACCGTTGACAAGCGATGGGCAATTATCAATATGGTTACTTTCTCGTGCAACCTTTCTACTGTGTCCTGAATTAGTTGTTCCGAAACCGAATCCAGAGCGCTGGTTGCTTCGTCCAAAATCAAAAACCTTGGCTTTCGAACCAAAGCTCTGGCCAGTGCAATACGTTGTTGCTGCCCACCAGACAACTTGAAGCCCCGATCCCCAATGGCCGTTTCATAACCGCTTTCCAGTTGCCGAATAAAATCATCTGCCCCAGCATTGATCGCTGCCTCCCGGATAGATTCGAAATCGGACTCGAAACGTCCAAAATCAATATTCTTAGAGATCGTTGCGTTTAGTAGAAAAACGTCCTGGTCAACAACTCCAATAGATCGGCGCCATTGCCCAAGATTCAAAGTTGATATGTTCACACCGTCGACTAACACTTTTCCCTCTGTAGGTTGATAAAGACCTAAAAGTATGCTCGTCACAGTTGTTTTCCCTGACCCCGATGCGCCTACCAAGGCAACCGTTTCTCCTCGTTGAATGCGAAACTGGACATTAGTTAGAGCATACGCTGGCGCTCCAGCGTACTTAAATGATACGTTCTGGAATTCAATACACTGCTTGATACCAAGAAATGGGGCGCCAACTTTTCGTTCGAAGTTCCGACGTGCCGGGCTTAGGAAGTCTCCAATTATCTCGAACTGCGGGAGTAATTTACTAAAACTTATTCGCAAATTATTCAGCATTAGCACCTGCGGCTTCAGCCGAAAGAAAACCAATACAAATACGAACAGTTTCGGAACAATTTCTATGGCAGCCTCTCCGGCGAAAAGATACCCAAAGGTAAGGAAGAGGCCTGCACCAAACACCGTGACTGCTTCAAACGTGGGCATGATCATTGCGATAATCGTTGTTGACTTTCTATCCGCGCCGATTCTTCTGTACCGAGCTTCTCTTATCTTCTCTTCTGCACGACCCGCAGAGGCAAATATTCTAAGCAGTCGCGGCGCGCCAAGAAATTCTACCGCCCAACGCGTGGTATCAACTGAACTCAAGAAAGACCTCCGTGCCAGCAGTCTTAATCTTTTGATGACCCGGTTTATTGAGGCCAGAAGTACGCCAAAGATTAGCACGGATATCAAAGTCAGTAGAGGTGAAATCACCAGCATCACTACCCCGTAGGTCAATATCATAAAGATTGCCCTGGCCGCCTTGCTTAGCTCTGATACCACGTTGGAAATTACACCCGCCTGGTCAGCCAATGAGACAAGGGTGCCTGATGGATAACGGGTGACTTCCTCATAGCTCAAAGTCATGGCGTAATTTATTGCTTTGTCTTGGGCTTCCCCCTCCAGACCAAATGACAAATTAATCTGAGCGATTGTGCTTATATATACCAATACGCTTTTAAAAATCTGTGCCACCACAGCTACCCCGACTAGAAACAGGAATACCCCGCCAGGGCTCACCTCTCCCAGACTGGAAAAAATGATACTCTTAATAAAATCCGGCAGTTCAACCGCTACAACTCCTGACCCAGCGCTCAGAACGCTTACCGCCAAGCCTAAAAGTCCGAGTGTGCCCCCTTCAAAACCAGCTGCGAGGATACCCGCAATCAGCAATATCGAAACTGCGCCCTTATGCTGTAGCATGAACCGAAGCGCAATCTTGATGCTTTCTTTCTCATTCTTTGAAAGCGGTTTCAGGCCATAAGAGGCTAGACCTCGAGCCATTACTGAAATCTTCTTTTTCACAATACCAAATATTCGTTGGCCGGAATTTGCATATCTGAATGAGAAACCAAGTCCTGCACAAGCGCCTAGCAAGACTGCTAGCTTTTGGCCTCGCTCAAACTTTCACCAACCTTTGAGGCTACGAGCCATTGCATACACATATGCCCTGTGATCAACTGAAGATCCTCCGCTACTTGCATATCCTGAACGGGGAAATGGATAGCATTATGCGCCAGGTTTAAACACTCACCGCCATCAAATCCCAAGATTGCGAACGTCGTCATATTCAAATGATCTGCCGCCTTAACTGCCTGGACAATGTTTGGTGAGTTGCCGCTTCCCGAAAGGGCAATCAGCAAATCACCTGCGTTAGCTTTCGTGGCAAGTTGATAGGAGAAAATTTCATCATAACCAACGTCATTAGCCAAGCACGTAAGTACCGCTGAATTTGCGGAAAGCGCCTCCACGCGAAGCCCTGATCCGCCGTGAGAAGCCACACCGTAGAGAAAATCATTGGCCAAATGGGCGGCATTCGCCGCACTACCTCCATTTCCGCACAGAAAGACTTGAGATTTATTGGCCCTCGCATTCAATAGGCATTGCGCGAGTTCTTTCACATTTTTCCAAGGGCCCTCTGAAACTGCTGCCATTAACTTCTCTACGTAGTCTTCTATCTTTGAGTTCATCTGATATCTCTCTCGATTTCTACCGTTTGTTTACAGCACTAATTTTGAATCCAAAATAACAAAGACTCAATTGAAGCCAACTGTGATTTAGCTACGTTCGTCTAGATTTCTTAATTTCTGAAAAATAGAGGCTCATCATCTTTTCAGTTACCACATCACTCCGGAGTCCCAACGCGTGACTTCTACCGTCTTCAATCATTTTCCGTTTGAGTTCTAAATCTGTTGAAATTTCCCGAATAGCTTTCGCGATATCGCCTTCATCGCGCGGTTCGACAAGTCGTGTACTTGGCCCACCTGCCTCGGGCATCGCTGAAGTGTCGGAAGTCACCACCGGCACGCCACTAGTAATTGCCTCCAAAACAGGCATACCGAAACCCTCATAAAGCGAGGGGTAAAGGAAAATCTCGGCTCCTTGATAAATCGCCGGCAGATCCTCGGTAGTCACTCCTTTAGCAAATTTCAGCCACTTATCCAGCCCGTTCCGGGCTGTCCATTCTATAATCTTGGCGGTATAAGCGGTTCGCGCACCGATAACTACCAAAGGAATTCGATCTTTTTCCGATAGAACGGCGAGCGCCTTGACTGTCGAAATAAGATTTTTCCTTTCCGACATAGACCCCACATACAACAGATACTTGGGTGGCAATCTATATCTCTCTCTAACCAGTAATCTTTTCTCCACTGGTGCTTTCTGCCAGTACCGTCCATCACACGCCGAATAGATTACGTCTATTTTTGTTGATTCAATTCCGAACAAGCCGACCAAGTCAGATTTAGTACTCTCGCTCACCGCAACGATCTTGTCACTAACCGTACAAGCGCTGTGAAGTTGGCTGTCAAGTTTCTCAAGATTTTCACCTTTGCAGAACTCGGGATACCGTCGGTAAATCAAGTCGTGCATCGTTAGGATCTTCGGTATTTGGACACCTCGAATTGAACGAGGAATCTGCTGGGTCAAACCATGATATAAGTCAATTTGATGCTCGCGCAGCGCTTTTCTCGCGCCGATTAGCTTCCAGTATAATTTTGCCTTGTCAGGAGGAAAAACAACCCTTACAGATTCGTGTGAAACTACTCTATCAACTTCGAGAGAGTGAGCCCTTGATGCCATGGATAAATTACGCTCAGACTCTGGTGCATACAGAAAATACCGATTCTGCGGGAAATGATCAGCGAGATCTCTGACCAAGGTCCTGCTATAGGTCCCAAATCCAGTACCACTTTCAAAGAATCGCTTCGCTTCGAATGCAATTTGCATCATAAGCCCTTCAATATGCCCTAAGAAGCGAACTCAAGCCTGTCATCTTGTCAAACGCTCTCGAATTTAGGCATTAACTAGCTGACCTTTTAGAACTTCTATTGGCACTGAATCACCTACCAATCTTTATAAAGGTCTGCTTCCGATAGATCCTTTTCAAGAACAGCACCCCAGAACCCTTCGAAATCAAAACGTCGAAGTGCGTACTTAAATAGAGAAAGAAAACTACCCGATGGGTACATAAAAAATCTTTCCTGATAAACGACTTTCCAGCCTGAAAACCGAAATAACAACTTCCAGTCGTCCGGTGATAACTCAAAAATGTGGGTATTCTCAGCGTTGATCTTGGTGAACCTTCTACTATCCTGTGGTCGCCTCAGGTACTTTAGGCCAACTCTACTACTCTTGAGAAATGGCACCGTGATAACGAACCGATCAGTAGATGTTTTTGTCGCCATATTATGCATAAATAATGCGGGATTCATAAGGTGCTCAAGCATCTGAAACGACAAGAACATGTCAACTTTCTCTCCAGCCCCGAGTAATTGATGAATATTCTCCGCTTTCGCTTGGAGCGCGTATCCTCCTTGTTTGCGAATTTTTCTGACTGCATTTGCATCTTGGTTGACCGACACACCATTTATTAATATTTCTTTTTTTATAAGGAGTTTTTTCAAATATGCTAGGTGGGTACCCGCTGAGTCACCAATATCGGCTATAGTGATCGCATCTTTTAAGGTGCCGTCGTCTATTCGGCTAATCGCCTTTAACACTAGCGAAATCTGAAACGCGTGAATACTTCTCAATTTTTCTAGATCAAACTCACCACTCTTTTTAGCCTCCCAAGTGGAATATTGAGTCGATAAGTTCGGAACAATATCCGTCAATTGACAGATCAACTTCTGTCTGTCTTCTTGCGTGTTTGCAGTTCTCAACGCCTTTTGGGCTATTGAAAAGTAGGCTTTTACCAGTACTTTTTTCAACATTTTTTTAGATTTTTCAACCCAGACACAAAACTCGGATAAGTCGGTGCTTGCTACGAAAAAAATATCTTCGAAATCAAAAAGTCCACCGAGGCTATATGACTCGCCCTCTGCACAGCTTTTGTAGTCACCAAGTCAACTGCGCCAACCACTCATGACCCAAAAGAATATTCACTCCATTGGGAGCGACACTATAGCCAGCGAATACAACTGCCCCAGCAACGCGCACCCTTCTCTCCCGCGCCACAATTGCGCCACAAACATAGAGCAACTCGATCGCAAAATAGAACAGCATCATCCTTGAGAGAATCTCTGGGTAAATCCCAAATGGAACCATAAAACCAAAAAACCCAAGCCGATAACTTCTGACGTCCCACCGTACAGAAAGAGAATTAGTGCTCAGAATAATCTCTGATATGATTATAGTGCATCCAATCAACATTAGTTTTATAAAACCGCCAGCTCTGTTTGAAAGAGAAGAGAAATCCATCCGGGCATACTGGTTTATTTCGGAGTAAGCAGAAATAGTGTGCGTTACGTAAGGGCTTACCTTATCAAGTGCCCCCATCAGTAGTAACTTTATAACGAATATTCCAATGCATCCAATAGCGAACCCACTCATCGCGTAACCAAAGACATTGGGTAAAACCGAATTCGATCCAAGAAATCTGTGAAAAATTGATTGAGCCAGCATGAGCACAACAAATATCGCCATGAAGCCAATACTCCAATGATGCAATGATAGGGCGAGCGTTGTCGCGATAAGAGACCATAGGAAGCGCCGTTCAAAAAGAACGCAAATTGCAACAATCACAAAGATTAAACCCAGAAACTGACGCAGCACATTCTGGCTTCCAAGCATAAAGAATAAAGATCCGAGGATAACGGGAACCCAATACAAAGACTCCGGGGGAGAGGGATCACTTGCATCACTTCTCTTAATTATTACTGTTCGAGAGCACGAAAAGGCCAGGCACGCCAACCCAACAAGCATGATCACGAGGACCGGCCCATCCGCAATATACCGCTTCTTAAAGACCGTGAATCTCGGCAAGAACGGCCTTTGAAAACCCGATTGATTGAGCAACCGCGCAAATACCCCGAACCCTGGGTCGTGATCAAATGCCTGAAGAAACGGCTCACCAGTCGTATGAACAGGATCGACCAAAACGTCGCCATCTGCGTTCACCGTGTACGGTTTATTGGTAAGAAAACCCGAATTAAAATATACAGAATACCTACTTAGATCCGAGGTCGCCGGCTTCAATAAATAAACGCCAGTCAAGAGTGTTATGCACAAAATCAGCGTCAAATTACTCGTTGGCACCCGCACCAAATTGAAAAGGAGCAGATGTGGAATAATCCACATTCCCAACAATAACAGTGCTTGATACTTCTCCATTAGTTCATCCGCAATCTCTGTAGATTAGGCACGGGCGGGTAATATCTAACCGGTATGACTAGAATCAACTTGACCCGAGTCAGACAATTTGGCATCAAGCCTCTTGGTCGCAGTAGATCGAGAATTGTGCGGCAGCAAAGAAAGCGTTCCTGGTAGAACGATACTTGGTTGGTTGGGGTAAATTATGCTGATGATTGTCGATATTTGAACGCCATGGCCCACCAAACACTTGCTGTTTCCGCGCTTTATCTTCTGTTCTTGATCGGACCTGGCTATGTTTTTCTTTCCATTCTTGGTATCAAGAAAAACCGCTTTCTTCTTTCTTATGGAATCAGTTTCGCGATTGTAGTTCTGAGTCTTACTGTTTTCCAACTGCTTGGTGGAACACTGAGATCATGGTTATTCGCTCTAGGCGGCCTTCAACTATTAATACTGTTTGCAGGACTACTGTCAAAGACCCGATTTATCGCCCACGAAGAAAAGCTAGCACTTCGAGTTAGACCCCAGGCTGGCAACCCCCTTCGCACAGATTCCAGCTGGCCACTGGTGGGATTTTTTTTCGTGGTCGCGATTATAACCTTCTACCATCTAGTCGTCGGCCCATATACCGAGATACCTTCGGATTTCTGGGAGCATCTCGCCCGGGCAGAGTCCCGATCAAACTCTATGCGAGAGGAATTAGGCGAGCAACTCTTTCTCGCGTCCTCGCGCTTTATTTTCCAGTCGGATAGCGTTTATCGACTGCATGGACTCGCCACTCTTGCTTTTGGCAGTTCAGCCCTGGACGCTTCCCCTGGCGCTACGCTGGCGTTGAGCATTATCTTCCTGGGCTCGATTTACTGGTTCAGCCTGAGCCTCGTTAACCAAACCTCGCTGCCTGAACTGGCAAAATTCTTTGTAGGGCTGTTGACCGTGTTTTTCACGGTTTTGGCATTTGGCACAGCAACCTTTTCATATTCTCGTTATTACGCCTATTTTCCGACGATTTTCTGCTTGCCGATTGTTTTTCTGTGTGTCCGACTACTCCTTGATCATCAGAACGACCCAACTGGGTCGGCAACGAAAATTCTGATTATTCCGGTTTTTCTATTGGTTCTTTCAATTGTACATCTTCAGGAACTGCTTTTTGCTTTGGTCCTCATGCTGGGTTTGGTCTTCTGGCGTGCCGCGCAATCTTTCCTCGCTGCTTGGCAGACACCCACTCCTCACATAAGCAGACACCACGCGCTTGCAGCTTTAGCCGGGTTAGCGATACCGATTACTATCTGGCTTACGTTGCGCTACGGGAAAATTAATCCCTGGGGCTACACCCCGCATACGGTCGGCCTGCCGGCCTGGATTCCGATCATTGGCGACCTGCCTGTAGCCAACCCCGGTTTTCGCTTCTGGGATACGCTGGGATTCTTTGGCGTGCTGGTCTATATAATTTATCTGACAAACTGGAAGTTATTCAAGAACTCTGGTTATGTTTTTGTCGGGATGATATCCCCGCTGCTTACTCACTTCAATCCTTTCTATGCCTATCTTTTCCTCCATCTGGGTGAATCCACTGCATTGTGGCGGACCTCATACCTGATGCCGCTTTCGTTTGTTGCTTCCGTTTTTCTAGTCGATCGATTCACTTCCGCGACAAAGTCACGAAATGTCAAGAAATCGGTCAGCCTGGTCGCACTGGCCGCGTTTTTGTTAGCAACTCTGTTGCCTTTCGAGATAAACGGTTACGTGAATCGACTGTCACGCCTCCCGAGCCTTCTGCCCGTAGAGAAAGCCGCCGGGCGATTATTGTGGCACGATCTCATCGTTGAGGTTACCCGTCTCAAGAAAAACCAGAACATTCGTGACATCCTCACCGATCACGTTACAAAGTTTGTCCTTGACTCTGCCGTTTTCGGGAAAACCCCGACGCGAGAAAGCCGATACTATTTTCCCGATCACAACGCTGACTACGAAAACGACCTACTGGGGTCGGATTTTTCCCATCACTTACTGATAGTAAACAAGCGTAATGGCCAGCCGACCGGCAGTTCTCTCTACTCTGGTCACTGGCACCCTAAAATCCTCGATACCTCCGGTTTTTATCCCGCCAAGGTGGAGAATTTTATCCAGAACAATCGAGATCACTTTCGTTTATTGTGGAAACAGAATTCAATCGCGATTTATCAAGTAGTATCTCCCATGACCAAAACTCTGACTGATTGAGACGAAAATCATTGTTGGCGAACCATCACTAGATTCGATAGGCCCCATAGGTGCGACAACTGAACTTAACCTACCTCGTCTCAACGCTCGGCCGAACTGGTCCAACCAATCAACTGTTTAACCTTGTTTCTAGACTGGACCGAGGCGTCTTCCACCCAAGCATTGTCACGATCTCCCCTGAGCCTGCCGATTCTTTGGCGCGGGAATTCCAGGGACTTGGTGTCCGGGTGCGCTCCCTGAAACTTAGCCGGATCGAGGGCATACTGCGCGGACCAAGACGCTTACGCAGTTTATTAAAGCAATACCCCGCAGACGTTGTTCATTCTCAGGGAATTCGCCCTGATTTTCTGAATTCGACACTACGCTACCCGACCACACGAATCGCAACACAAAGAAACGATCCTTTTGTTGATTATCCGATGCTCTATGGACAGTTCGGCGGATTAATTATGGCGCGACTGCACGTCACTATACTGCGAAAACTCCCAAAGGTCGTGACCTGCTCACACACCATCGAGTTATCCAATCAATGTCATCAACTGCCAAGCACCACAATCCAAAATGGAATTGATACCCGTAACAAGTACGTTGTTTCTTCGAAAGAGAAAGGCGCAAAACGAGAAGCTCTACGATTACCTGAAAGCGTGTTGCTGTTCATATGGGCGGCCCCGTTCATTAGCCGGAAAAACCCCGCTGCTGTGATCAAGGCATTTGGCGACGCACAAAACAGTAAGAAAAAACACCTTTGTGTTCTTGGCGATGGGCCACTGTTAAACAAAACAAAGCGGTCAGCTGCGCAGTATGACAATATTAGCTTCAAGGGAAAGGTTGATAATGTAGATGACTACCTGATGGCAGCCGATTGTTTTATTTCTACCTCTTTATCCGAAGGATTGCCGAACTCAGTGATTGAAGCGCTCTCGTGGGGCCTGCCAACAATTCTCTCTGACATACCCGCCCACCGGGAAATACACCAAATAGAAAAACGATCGGGAGATTTGTTTTCCCTAGACAATCCGCACGCCCTGACTGAGCTAATTGAGAGTTTCGAGATATCCGGTACCACTGCACACTTTGCCAGGTCAATCGTTGTGAATCATTTGAACGCTGACGCGATGGCGGGCCATTACCAAACTCTCTACCACTCCCTCACTAATAATAGATCATCATTTGTTCCAGTTAGTTAGTCGCCTCTTCAATCGACTCGCCAGAAATCTGAAGGATCGAATATTGAAATTCAAGCCAATCAAGTGGATTCGACCGTTCCAGTGTGACGTACTGATATTGGACGATATTTGTGCCAATTGGCTGAACCGCGCGATGCCTGCGACAGCACGTGCCGCACGGTTGAGCACCCGATTTTTCTTTCCGGTTTTCCTTTGCTGGAGATTCTGGCTGGCGCTTTTCCGATACCTGATCCTTCACTCGATGCAGAATAATTCATCGTGCTTTCTGGCCTATTTGCGCGCCTTGGTTAACACGGTCCGCCCACGAGTAATTATTACTGGAGCAGACAACAACGCGACCCTCGCGTCATTGGTCGAAATTACCCCCGATGTCTGGTTTATATTTGTCCAGACTGCTATGAGAGATACAGCCCAGGGATTCCCGCACGGAATTCGCCTGCCGACATACTATGCGTTTGGGCAAAGTGAACAGCTCATTTTTGACACTCTGCGGGTCCGCTGCCGCCAATACGTTCCGACTGGATCC
>Ga0066838_10000590_pt1 | contig 12680 bp, 9 predicted proteins | sample ETNtaG_26_FD_66727 | JGI IMG/M metagenome (GOLD analysis project Ga0066838, IMG submission 66727) | Marine microbial and viral communities from oxygen minimum zone, Eastern Pacific Ocean - ETNP201302SV89 | ecosystem: Environmental > Aquatic > Marine > Oceanic | place: Pacific Ocean: Eastern...
GTGAAATATCAGAGTAATAATATTCTGATAACTTTAATTTAAATTTTAAATGAGGAATGAAAATGAAATATTTCAATAATAAGTTCGTAGTAAGTCTATCTATTCAATTACTAATTAGTTTTACAATTATGGCGGCTACCTGTAAACAGACTGTTCCTAATAGTGCATTAGTTAAAGATGGTACATTGGTAATGTCTACAAATCCGACACTTCCGCCATTACAATTTGTAGATTCTACAGGTACACTTAGGGGAATGAGAGTGAAATTAGGAAAAGAAGTAGCGAAGCGTTTATGTTTAAAACCAGAATATATAAGAATTGAATTTTCTGCTATGATTCCAGGACTTCAGGCTGGTAGATGGGATATGATAAATACAGGCATTTTTTGGAATCCGAAGCGAGCCGCGATGATGAATATGATACCTTACGAATCAGCGGCAATTAGTATTTCAGTTAAGAAAGGGAATCCACTAGGAATAAGTAGAAAAGAAGATCTAGCTGGAAAAGCGGTTGGTGTAGAAATAGGCGGGCTTGAAGAAAAAAAGTTAAAGGAAATAGATAAAGAGCTGAGAGGGAAAGGACTGACGCCTATTAATATACGTGTATTTGACAACTTTGCTCTTGCATATCAAGCGCTAAGAGCAGGACAGACAGATGCATCAGTAGCAATTGACGCAACTGCAGCAGAATATGCAAAAAGAGGCGAATTTGATAGAGCGATTTCAGGTATGTTCCCAATGCCTTGTGCATTAGCTATGAAGAATGATATTTTGGCTAAAACTGTTCTTGAAGCAATGAATGATATGATGGAAGATGGTTTTTATAAAGATCTTATGGATGAGTATGGATTGTTGCCAAATTCCAGTGCTTTCACTATAAGAAAACCCTAGACTAATAATTATTGTTCATTTATAGAAAGTTATTAATGGGGATAAAGTGGGATTGGGCTGGCTTTTATGAATACTTGTTCAACAGTTTTTTACTGCAAGGGGCATTAACTACATTATGGCTAACAATAGCTTCAATTGTTGGTGGTTTGATAATGGGTTGTTTCATTGCTATGTTGAGACTTGCGCCTTCTAAAATTTTATCCTCATTTGCAAAAGGGTATATTTGGATTTTTCGAGGTACACCTCTACTTGTACAACTTATAATAATTTACACTGGCTTGCCGCAATTAGGCATTAGATTAACAGTGGTAGAATCAGCTCTAACAGGCTTGATATTGAATGAAGCTGCTTATCTTGCGGAAATTATTAGAGGAGGTATTCTTGGAGTTTCTAATGGACAAACATATGCAGGAAGGGCTCTAGGATTAAATTCCTTTCAATTAATGCTGTACATAGTATTCCCACAGGCAATCAGAATTATAATCCCAGCCCTTGGAAATAGTGTAAATGGTCTTCTTAAAACTACTTCAATTACTTCAGTCATTTCAATGGAAGAGTTACTAAGGAGCACACAAATTCTAATTCAGGAAAAATTCCTCGTTCTGGAATTATTTACTGTTGCTGCATTGTATTATTTACTATTGACTTCCATCTGGGACATGATCCAGCGAAGAATAGAGGAAAGATATTCTAAGCCCTACAGAAACATAGAAATTACGGAATCTCGATGAGAATATTGGCTAATAATTTATTCAGCTGATTCTCAAATTATATATTTTGCACTGTAGCCTAAGGGACATTTTATGGGCTTTATTTTTTTTAACACTGATGAATTATTCTATTAATAGATCTTGCAATTAAAACTTAAATTATCCCCCCCCCTCTCCTTTTTAGAAACGAAGTTAATTTTAAGTATTCAGGATTAATGCCTGAAGGCTTGCTAATCCATAATGAAGTCCTATCTAACGCTGTGAAACCATTAAAAATGTAATACTTGTAAATGCTGAAATTTTAAGAATGAAAAATTTATTAGTGGTAATAAAAAGTGGAGCTTATGCTGATTTAATTATTGTAGATGGAAACCCACTAAAGGAATAAAGCTTACTTTGTAATGAAGGTGAATCAATATCAGGAGTAATAGCTAATTGAGAATTTATAAAAGATAAAATTAAGTCAAATTAATTTATGAAAAATCTTCTATTATCAACGATCAAAAACAAATGAAATAAAATGAAAAAATTCAGGGGAACTTTTACAGTAATGATAACACCATTTTCAGAAGATGGCCTAGAAATAAATTACAAATCTTTAGAAAGATTTGTTGACTGGCAAATTGGAGAAGGGATTCACGGTTTGATAGCATTAGGAAGCACCGGAGAATTCCTATCTTTAAAGGAAGAAGAGCGTTACAACATTTCTAAAAAAATTATTGATAGAACTGATCATAAGGTTCCTGTTTTAATTGGAACAGGTGCTGAGAACACATTGGATGTTATAAGATATAGTCGTGATGCAGAGTCACTTGGAGCTGACGGGGTAATGATAATCCCCCCCTTTTATAGTACTCCAACAGAAAATGAATTGTATAATCATTACAAAAGAATTGCTGAATCAATAACAATACCAATCATGATATATAATAATCCAGCAACAGCAAACGTAGATCTTACACCTAATATAGTTAAAAATCTTTCAGAAATCGATAATGTTTCATACATAAAGGAATCTACAATGGACGTTACTAGAGTACGAGATATTATCAAATTGTGTGAAGATAAAATGACAGTTTTTGGGGGTATTATGGGTTATGAATCATTTTTAAATGGAGCCGAAGGTTGGGTTGCCGTGGGTTCTAATATAATGCCTTCAGAATTTGCAAAATTATTTAAACTAGCTGTCGTTGAAAAAGATATTGATAAAGCAAGAAACATGTATGACCATATTTTACCCATAATAGAGTTAGTAGGTCAACATCGTTATACTACTTCCACTAAAGCCGCATTAAAACTAATGGGCTTAGATGTTGGACCGCCAAGACCTCCTAGATTAAAATCATCAGGATCTGAACTTAATTGGGTAAAACAAGTAGTTGAAAATAATAATTTAAAAATTAAATAAAATTTTGCAATGTCAAATTATGATTTGTTAATAAAGAATGGAAAAATTGCTACAGCTTCTGATTTTTACGAAGCAGACATAGCTGTTGACAAAGGGAAAATAATTCAAATAGGCAATATTAACTGCAAAGCCTCAAAAACAATTGATGCAGAGGGTAACATTATAACACCTGGAGGGGTAGACGGACATTGTCATCTAGATCAGCCTACAGAAGATAACTCTGTATTCGCAGATGATTTTAATACTGGATCAATTTCTGCGGCATTTGGGGGTACAACCACAATGATACCTTTTGCACTGCAAAAAAAAGGAGAGAGTATCAAAGTAGCAGTAGAAGAATATCATGATAAAGCCAAAGACAAATCTATTGTTGATTATGCTTTTCACCTAATTGTAACAGACCCTTCTGAGATAATTTTGAAGAAGGAATTACCAGACTTGATAAAACGTGGGTATACACATTTTAAAATTTATATGACCTATGAATCATTGAGACTTAATGATCTTGAAATCTTGAAGGTTTTATCGGTAGCAAGAAATTTTGGGGCCATGGTCATGGTACACGCTGAAAATGATGACTGTATAACTTGGCTAACCGATTTGTTACTGGAGTCAGGAAAAATTTCACCAAAATACCATGCCATTTCAAGGCCTGTCATTATGGAGGATGAAGCAACTCATAGTGCTATTTCCATGGCTGAACTCATAGATATCCCAATATTGATAGTTCACGTATCAAGTGAAAGGGCTATGATTAAGATTCAAAATGCCCAGTCTAGAGGATTAAAAATTTATGCGGAAACATGCCCTCAATATTTATTTTTAACAGCTAATGATCTCGAAGAAGAAGGTTTTGAAGGAGCTAAGTATATTTGTAGTCCGCCACCTAGAACTTTAAAGGATCAGGAAAATATTTGGTTAGGAATAAAAACAGGAGTTTTCCAGGTATTTTCTTCAGACCATGCTCCTTTTAGGTTTGATGACGCTAAAGGGAAAAAAATTGAAGGATCCAAAACTAAATTTTGTAATGTTCCAAATGGCTTGCCAGGAATTGAAACTAGAATGCCTCTTCTAATGTCAAAAGGAGTACTTGAAAATAGGATCGATATTCAAACATTTGTGTCATTAACGTCAACTTCTCCAGCTAAAATTTATGGTTTATACCCAAGAAAAGGTACTATTGCTCCTGGTAGTGATGCCGATTTAGTAATTTGGGAGACAAAAAATAAATTTACACTATCAAACTCAATGCTACATCATAATGTGGATTATACTCCTTATGAAGGAATGGAGCTAAGAGCTTGGCCAAAAATTGTCTTTTCAAGAGGGGAAAAGATTGTTGATGATGGGCTCTTAACCGCAAAAAAAGGTCATGGTAACTTTCTAAAAAGTGATTACCCATTACCAGCAAAGACTTTTGATAAAAGTAGTTTAATTGAAAGAATTGAGAATAATACTTTCTAAAATAGAATCTTATGGAATTTGATAAAAATATAATTGAAAAAATTTTAATAGAAGACCTAAAAAATTTAATTGGATATGATACGTCATATCCTCCCGGAAGGACTTCAGAAATTTCAAATTATATATTTAGAATACTCAAGGATTGTGGATATTCCGTTTCTCTTCATGAAAACAAAAAAGGATTGACTAATATTGTTGCGCAAATGGGTAAAGGATCTCCATCTCTTGTTTTAAATACACATTTAGATACTGTTGGTCCAGGAGATCTGGGAAACTGGGAAAATAATCCTTTTGAAGCAGTTATAGTTGGAAACAAAATTTATGGGCTGGGTGCTGCAAATTGTAAAGGTAGTGGGGCAGTTCAACTTTGGTTGGCAAGGGAAATAGCTAAAAAAGGGATACCAAAAAAAGGTCAAGTAACATTTACTTTTGTAACTGACGAAGAAAGTTTAGATGGAAACGGAACAGCTTTTCTTAGAGATACAAAAGCGATTTCTCCTGATATACTTTTATTTGGGGCCCCAACTAACAACTCCTTAATTATAAAGGAAAGAGGAGTTCTTTGGGTAGAAATTATCTCGTATGGAAAATCATCGCATGCTGGAGAACCTCAAAGAGGAGATAATGCAATTTCTAGGATGATCCGAATATGTAATCATATTGATATGACTATGTCTTTCAAACTAGAGAATCGCAAATACAATGGAATGGAATCTACATTTAATTTAGGTAAGATTGAAGGAGGAAAGAATACTAATGTTGTACCTAATTTTTGTCGCGCAGAAATTGACAGGAGATTGCTTCCAAATGAAGATAACAATGAAGCATTTCATGAAATTGAAGAAGTTATTAAGAATAGTGGAGAACCGGAAGGATCCTACAAAATAAATAAATTACGTGGTACTAATGGTTTTTCTGGAAAAGAAGACTTGCTTCTGGTCAGGACTATTTCTAAATCTTATGAAAAAATCACAGGGGATACAATTGAATTTACTAATGCAATTGGTGTAAGCGATGGGCGATATTTTTTTGATGACAACGTTGAAATAGTCAATTTTGGGCCTGGAATTGGAAGTGAAGGACACTCTAACAATGAATCAATTGAGATAAGTTCAATGGTTGATAGTGCAATAATTTTATATGATGCTATTGGGAAGATTTTAGTTTATTAAAATATTTTATTAACAATTATATATGTGGGGTTTCTCAAAATATAAAAAAATAAAATTCAAAATTACAGGTAGGCCTATTAAATTGAAATTTAATGGAGTTAGTGTAAATGGAATAGAAGGACAATCAATAGCTGCACTCCTTTATTCCAATGGAATAAAAGGATTAAGAAATTCTAAAAGCGGAGATAAAAGAGGGGTTTTTTGTGGAATGGGTGTTTGTTATGAATGCGCCGTCACTGTAAATGGAATCTCCGGAAAGAAAGCATGTTTAGAGTCTGCAAAAGATGGACTTGATGTAAGATCACTTGACTATAAAGTTCCTCATAATCTTACCCCCCCATTAGCCCCAGAATATCAAATTAATACCGAGAATAAATATGATGTAGTGATTATTGGATCAGGACCAGCTGGCTTAATGACTGCACGGACATTCATAGATAAAGCTTTAAAGGTAATTATTATTGATGAGCGTTCAAGCTTAGGAGGACAATATTTTAAACAACTAGCAGAATCACATTCGCTAATAAAGGATTCTTTAAGTGACTATCAATATAAAAGAGGAAGTGAATTAATTAAAGAAATCAATGATAGTGAAATAGAACTTAAACTAGGAAATACGGTAATAGCTGCAGAAAAAATATCAAAGAATATTATTAATATAAGTCTTTTATGTAAAGAGAAGATTGAATCAATAAACACAAAGAGGCTGGTAATCTGCACGGGTGCTTATGAAATTGCTATTCCTTTCCCTGGATGGACAAGGACAAATGTTATAACTACTGGAGCAGCACAAAGTTTATTGAGATCGTATCGGGTAAACGCTGGGGAAGAAGTCTTAATAGCAGGGAACGGGCCACTTAATTTCCAATTAGCTACAGAACTTCTTGATAATGGAGCCAAAATAATAGCAGTAATTGAAGCAGCTCCAAATCCCTTTCCTTATAAGGCCTTCAATCTTTTGAAGTCTTTTTTTTACGACCCTAAATTAATGTTGCAGGGATTGGCCTATATATTAAAATTAAAGATTAATCGTATTCCGATTATTTTTAAACATCATGTGACTGAAGTATTGGATGATAATTCTCTAAATGTAATAATTTCACCTATTTTGGATGGGGGAGAACTGGACTTTAAAAATAGTTTAAAATTCTCTGCTGACACTTTATGTGTTGGATATGGTTTCTTGTCAAACAATGAATTACCCAGAATTTTAGGATGTGACCATGAATATACAGCTCCAGGTGATTCAACAATTATCTGTGACAATAGTGGTAGGACATCTTTAGAAGAGGTTTTTGTAATTGGCGATGGAGCAAATATTAGTGGTGCCCAAGTAGCTCTATGTGAAGGAGAAATTACAGGGAATACAATTTTAGAGGATTTTAAACTAAACAAATATATTCCTAAATCATTAAATAATACTAAAAAATTACTTAGTAAAAAATATAATTTCCAAAAAGAGATTTGGTCAGTTTTTAAATCTGAAGAAATAAATATACGTATCGCTGATGAAGATACTATCCTATGCCGATGCGAAAATGTGACATCTGGAAACATTGATTCTATTTTGAAAGATGGTTATGAAGATCTGTCTTCTATTAAGCGACTCAGCAGAGCTGGAATGGGGCGCTGCCAAGGAAGATATTGTGCAAACATGTTATTGAAAAAAATTAAAAATATTAATCCTGAAGCTATTACTCATGAAACTTTTGCACCTCAAATTCCAATAAAACCTTTTCCAATTCATTTAATGCTAAAAGAGCAACCTGAATGGAAGGGATATAAACCACAACCAGTAAAAATCAGAAAACCAAAGAGGTTTACTAGAAATATTTGCATAGATTCCAAAAAAGTTTTAAATACGGATGTTGTAGTAATTGGAGGAGGTGCAATTGGAGTTTCTACATCACTATTCTTATCAAAGTCAGGAATCGGAAATAATTTAATAGAAGCAAATTATTTAAACAGCCAAGCATCTGGTAATAATGCCGGTAGTTTGCACTTACAGTTATTATCTTTCGATTTTGAATTAAATAAAGTTAGGGAGTCTCCTCAAATAAAATCTCTAGTTTTACAAAAAAAGGGCATAGAAATTTGGGAATTACTTGAAAAAGAATTAAAAAGTGATTTTGAACTTAAGAGAACAGGTGGCCTAATGGTTGCTGAAAATAATAATGATATAATTTTTTTAAAAAATAAAATTAACGCAGAAAAAAAAGTTGGTATTGAAATGGAATTAATTGGGGGAGACGATATCAAAAAATTTATTCCTCATGTTTCTAAAAATATTATCGCTGCTGCTTATTGTCCAGGAGAGGGTAAAATTAATCCAATGCTTGCGACCCCATCATTGGCTAAAGAGGCAGAGAGACTAGGGACTAAATTTCATCTAGAAACTACAGTTTTATCAATTACAAAAGGGAAAAAATCTTTTTTTGTAGAAACAAATAGAGGTCGTATAAAATGCAAATACTTAGTAAATGCTGCTGGAGGATGGAGTAGCAATATTGCAGAAATGTTAGGAATAAAAATGCCTGTCCAAAGTGCTCCCCAGCAAATGATTGTGACAGAATCATCTGTACCTATTATTCCAAGTATGCTTTCACATGCTCACAGACATCTAACAATGAAACAAATTAGTAATGGAAATCTAATTATTGGAGGGGGATGGTTTGCTGGGTATAATAATAAAATTAATAAAACCTTCAATTACCGAAATGCTATTAGTGGGAATTTATGGGCAGCACAGAGAGTAATTCCATCGATAGGCCACCTCAATATCCTTAGAACATGGGCAACAGTAGGGGTTATGATAGATGGAGCCCCAATTCTGGGGGAAACTCCTGGTATCAAAAATTTTTATCAGGCCGTAGGTGCTAATGGTTTTACAATGGCACCCATGATGGGAAAAATTCTATCAGATTTGATTAAAGGTAATTCATTAGATGTTAAAATAGAGCCTTTTTCTCTTAACAGATTCTAGTATTTTCCCTCATTACAAAAAGTTGTAACTATCTCTGCAGTCATGCAAAGAGCTCTATAATAATCTTCCAAATCTAACCATTCATTCGTTTCGTTACACATTGTCAAATTACCACAAATAGGCCCAAATCCAACTGTAGGTATTCCTTTTTGTATAATTGGATTACGAATATCAGAGGAAGTATGCAGTGGATTTATTTTTGCCGTGGTGCCATTATTTGCAAATATTTTATGAGTTATTTTGTATATATCAGAGTTTGTTTTAGTACTAGCAGAACTGACTCCACTTACCCATTTCAGTTCTGGTGGATTTTTTTTCATCCATTCATTTTTTTCAACTACTGAATCAACTCTTTCTTGAATTTTACTCTTAATATCTACTAATTTTTCACCCGGTATAATAGAAATAGCACAACCTAATTTACAAGAATCATGAACTTTATCCAAAGCTTCACTGTTACCATATTCGAAAAATGAAAATAATAAATTTGTAGACCTGCCAACATGTTTTTCTAAAAGTGGATGATGAATTTCTCTTATTCTTTCATTTTCATATTCTCTTAATTCTGCAATAACATCTAAAGCGTCTATCATTGGATTATGACCAAGATGACACATTGCTGTATGTGCCGGCTCATTTGTAAATGGTTTTTCTCCAGTAAATTCAATTGAAAAAACAATTTGACCAGGTGTGAATGCTTTTATATCTTCCAAACCATTACCCGATTCAGCTGGATGTAAATATATCGCAGAATCTGCGCTATATCCTTTGTTTAGGACACTAGCTATGCCACGCGCATGGTTTTTACTCGGAGTACTTGCTAAAATTATATCTCCTTTTAGACGAATTCCTGATTTTTTAATTAAGTCCAAGCAATGATACATCATTGCCACACCAGCCAAGTCATCAGCTATTCCCCAACCATATAATTTATTGTTGCTAATTTTTGGTTCAAAAGGGTCATGATTCCACCCTTCATCATTAGCATATACTTCTGTATCAGGGTGTGAAAATATTATTATATTTTTCCCATCTGATTCTCCTTTGTACTTTGCTACAATTGCCCTTTCATACTTTGTTCCGTGCTTAGTATCACTTGCAAATTCTTCAACTAAATCTATAGTTTTAGGCTCAAAATTATAATCATCATTAATGCATTTAAGATTGGTAAACTTTTCTAACAAATGATCTTGCACAGAATTAGTGCCATATTTTGAAGTTCTAATCAAATCTTTAAGATCTTGAATATAATATTCTTTATTTTTTGAAACAATGTCATTAAAAATATTCATATTAACTTTGGTTTCTATTTCAATTTATATAACAAAGCATATTTGCCGGATTTTTCACCAGAATTTGTTCTATATTTTCTTCAGACCAGCCTCTCTCAAGCATAAGTGGTACTACATTTTTGCTGAGGTGGCTATAACCATGACCACCGTAACTATTCAACCTTGTACGAATACATATATCATGAGAAATAGTGATTTGATCTTTATAACCTTTATGTATCAATTCGAGAATGAGATCTAATCTCATATAATCTGTTGGCAAATCAAATTTACCAAACCAATAATTTGATGTTTCAATACCAAAAAAATCCCATTCCAGAACGTAACCTTTATTTAATAAAAACAATATATCATCCATGTTTGTTAAAGTCCTATCAATATGACATATAATTGTTTTAGATGGATTTACTTTAAAAGTTTCTAAATAATTAACAATTTCTTTGGGAGAATCTTTATGTCGACCCGGGTGTATGCTGATAGTAACATCAATCTCATCTTGAATTTCTAATGCTGCCTGCAGGGTTTTTTTTTCAATTTCTTTTATATGCCAACTACAGCCAAGTTCTCCAATCAATCCGGCACGAATATCAGTCCCTTCAAATCCTTTATGAAGATGTTGAAACATTAAGATGTGTAAATCTTCTACTGAGTAATTGAGTATTTTTTCTTCCAGATAATCTTCAGTATAACAACCAGTTCCTACAATAATATTTATACCAGTTTCTTTAGATATTTCAGATAATTTTGTCGGTTCTGCATTTATACCAATTGTACTTAGTTCAACAATACTTCTCCCCCCAAATTTTCTAAATATTTTCAGTTCAGTAATTGCTTTTTCATAATCATCCAAAATTAGGTTTTGTTGATTTCTATTTTGATAGTAGTTTATGTCAAACCGATTTTTTATATTTATTTCATCATTAGTATATAAAACATCACTTCTTTTTTCTGGCTTTCGCAGATCACAAAAAATATGTTCATGCATCAATGTAAAACCTAATTGGCTTTTTTTAATTTTACCATTAACGGTTTGTGCGAATCCTTTAGAACCAATTTTAGTCATGGAGTATTTTGTCTAAAAATTGTTTAGTACGTTCAGATCTTTCTGTTTCAAAGAATTCCTGATTTGAACAATCTTCGATTATACTCCCCTTATCCATAAAGATTACTTTATCTGCAACTTTTTTAGCAAATCCCATTTCATGAGTAACACAAATCATCGTCATACCTTCGTTTGCTAATTCAATCATTACATCAAGGACTTCCTTAATCATTTCTGGATCTAAAGCTGAGGTAGGTTCATCAAATAACATAACTATTGGATCCATAGCCAAAGCTCTAGCAATTGCAACACGTTGTTGTTGACCGCCAGATAACTGACCAGGATATTTTTTTATTTGATCCGTAAGACCTACCCTTTTTAATAGTATACTTGATTTTTCTTCTGATTCGGAGGCTGATCTTTTTAGAACTTTATTCTGAGCAAGATTCATATTATCTAAAACATTTAGGTGAGGGAATAGTTCAAAGTTCTGAAATACCATACCAATTTTTGCTCGAAGTTTTGGCAAATCAGATTTAAGATCTCCGACATTCATGCCATCAACAATTATTTCACCGCCATCGAATGGCTCTAAACCGTTTATACATTTTATTAGAGTAGATTTGCCAGAACCTGAAGGACCACAAATTACGACAACTGAACTTTTTTCTATATCGGTATTACAATCTTTAAGTACCTTAAATGTTCCGTATGATTTATCTAGTTTTTTAATACTAATCATTTTGAATTTGTCAAATATTAAATATTTAGGGAAATAATTAACTATTTGAAAATATTAGTTATATTTACAGTTAAGGTTAATTTTTAAGGTATAGAAAGATATTATGAAAAACCATTCATAAATATAATGTCACAGAAAGTCACACTTGATAAATTAATATTTTAGATAAAATAATTAGAAAACGCTTTGTAAAATTTTACTTAGACGCGCTCAACGACAGTAGCAATTCCCTGTCCGAGCCCTATGCACATTGTCGCGACACCTAAAGTTGAATCCTGTTCGCGCATCTCATGCAGAAGAGTACCGATTATCCGCGTTCCTGAACATCCAAGTGGATGTCCAAGAGCAATTGCTCCGCCGTTTAGATTTACTTTTTCATCCATTAGTTCTTCAATTTTCAAATCCCGCATAACCGGCAAAGACTGTGCGGCAAAGGCTTCATTTAACTCAAACAAGTTGATGTCGCCTATTTCCAGTTTTCCACGTTTCAATGCTTTATTGACCGCTGGAACAGGACCGTAACCCATAATCGCCGGATCAACACCTGCCGTGGCCATTGCTTTAACTTTTGCAATCGGCTGCAGACCTAAATCTTTTGCTTTTTTGGATGACATCATCAAAACTGCGGACGCGCCGTCTGAGATTGCAGAAGAATTTCCAGCTGTTACTGTTCCGGAAACTGGATTAAAGACCGGGCGCAGAGCCGCAAGTCCTTCCATTGTTGCATCATGACGGATTACTTCATCCTCCTTGCAAAGCATCAATTTACCTTCTTCATCATGCCCTTCGACAGCTACAATTTCTTTTGCGAAACGTTTCGATTTTGTCGCTTGAGACGCATTTGTGTGGGAACGCAAAGCAAATGAGTCCTGCTCTTCGCGTGTCAGTTTGTATTGTATGGACAGCATTTCCGCGGTCAAACCCATCATGCCTGAAGCTTTTGCAGAATATTTACTTGTATTAGGATTAGGATCAAG
>Ga0066838_10000598_pt1 | contig 12637 bp, 10 predicted proteins | sample ETNtaG_26_FD_66727 | JGI IMG/M metagenome (GOLD analysis project Ga0066838, IMG submission 66727) | Marine microbial and viral communities from oxygen minimum zone, Eastern Pacific Ocean - ETNP201302SV89 | ecosystem: Environmental > Aquatic > Marine > Oceanic | place: Pacific Ocean: Eastern...
CACCTCCAAACTGGTGGCAGACTTGCTGGTGACTGCGGGAACGGATCGCGTGTTGACGGTTGATCTTCACGCGGGACAGATACAAGGGTTCTTTAATATTCCAGTGGATCATCTTTTTGCGATGAAGGTGCTGATTCCATATCTGCAAGACTTGGATTTGAAGGATGTAATGGTTATTTCTCCAGACGCTGGAGGTGTGGAGCGGGCCAGAGCCTTTGCAAAGCGTTTGGGAGTGAATCTGGCGATTATCGATAAACGAAGGGAAGCGATCAATGAAGCCAAGGCGATGAACATCATTGGCGATGTTGAAGACAAGGTCTGCGTTGTCATCGATGACATGATCGATACTGCGGGTACCCTCGTGGAAGGTACCGCCGCCTTGATGGAAGCAGGTGCGCGTGAAGTGCATGCTTGTTGTACACATGCGGTGTTGTCTGGACCGGCGTTGGACCGCATTGCCAAATCAGAAATTAAATCTATTGTAGCGACTAATACGATTCCAGTTCGTGAAGGGATGAAAAACAATCCGAAAATTAAAATTTTATCCGTGGCGCCCTTGTTGGGTGAAGCCATTTTGCGAATCAATCGCGAAACCTCGGTAAGTTCACTATTTGATTTAGAGGGAGTAGAAAAAAATGTCTGATGTGTTGAGTGGAAAAGTAAGAGAGCAAACCGGCAAGGTAGCTACAAAAGCAGTGCGAAGAAAAGATGAAATTCCTGCTGTTTTGTACGGATTAAAAGACAATCTTTCTTTGTCGATTTGTTCTAAAAACCTGGACACTGTTTTAAGTTCCAAAGGGCGAAACGCGTTGATTGATCTTGACCTAGATGGGGGCAAACAGCGTAAAGTCATTATAAAAGAATATCAAAGTCATCCCCTCAGGGAGACCTGGGTGCATGTGGACTTTCTGGAAGTGGATGTCACCAAAGCAGTTAAGGTCAGTGTTGTTGTGAACTTGATTGGAAAATCTGCAGGAGAAAAACAGGGTGGCCTGGTCAATCAGGTGACCAAATCCCTCCATGTAGAATGTCTGCCGGATGATATCCCAGAGTCCATTGACATTGACATGACTCCTGTTGAACTCGGACAGGTGATCCATATGTCGGACCTTAGCCTTTCGGATAAAATAAAAGTTTTACACCGGCCCACGGAGGCTATTGTCAGCGTCTATCTGGAGAAAGTTAAGGAGGAAGAGAAGGCCGATGAAGGAGAAGAGGCTGAAGGTGAGACTGCGGCTGAGGGTGACGCACCGGCCGCCAAAGAAGATTCACCTAAGAAAGAGGGCTGATCATATCCAATGCATTTTTAATAATTGGTCTGGGCAATCCTGGTCCGCGTTACGAGATAACGCGTCATAACATCGGCTTTTTAGTTGCCGATAACCTGGCAGAAAAACACCGGGTTAAACTCGCCCACAACAAGCATAAGGCTCTCTATGGTGAAGGAGAAATAGAGGGCCATCAGGTCATGATTGCCAAGCCAATGACCTATATGAACAACAGCGGGCAGGCAGTCAAGTCGCTTATTTCCGCTTTGAAGATTTTACCCAATAAGGTACTTGTCATTCATGACGACATAGACCTGCCACTGGGCAAGATCAAAATGAAAACTAAAGGCGGCGATGCCGGTCAACGAGGGGTTCGGTCAATCACCGAACGATTGGGGACCGACCAGTTTTATCGCGTTCGCGTGGGAGTCGGTCGGCCTGATAACTCGGACGATATCGTCGATTATGTATTGACCGCGTTTACGGAAGGGGAAGCCCCACTCCTCAACGAGGTCGTCGAAGAAGCGGTGCGTAGAGTCGAAGAAACGCTCGTGCAAATGAATAAACGCAATCATCAAACGGAGGAAAACGGAGAATGTTAAAGGAGTATAAAGGAGAGATAATCTTTCTCATAATCGCAATGGTTGGCTATGTTTTCATGGCTACCTTGGACGTATCGCAGAACTATTCATATTTCGCGGTAGTGTTCGGACTATTTGGCTTGATCGTGGCTTGGAAGATTTACGAAAAGGTTGATGAACAATCTGATGGTAATGAAAAAATGAGAGAAATTGCAGAAGCCATCCACGAAGGCGCGATGGTTTTTCTGTCACGGGAATATAAAATCCTTGGTTATTTCGTTGGTGGAGTTTTCATTCTTCTCCTGATCATTATTTCCTCGCAAAAAGGATTCTGGATCGGTATGTGGACCGCTGTGGCTTATGCTTTGGGCGCGGGTTGTTCAATGCTTGCCGGATTCTTCGGCATGAACGCCGCGACCACATCTAACGTTCGTACCTCGCAAGCGGCCGCTGAAGGTGGACAGGCCAAGGCACTCAACATCGCTTGCAACGGCGGTGCAGTCATGGGCCTGAGTGTTGCTAGTTTGGGATTGCTGGGTGTTGGCGGACTCTTCCTCTTATTTGCCAGAGGTGATTCGATTTCTGCTATCGGTGGCTTTGCCATGGGTGCGAGCTCCATCGCTCTTTTCGCCCGTGTGGGTGGTGGTATCTATACTAAAACAGCGGATGTCGGGTCTGACCTTGTGGGTAAGGTTGAGGCAGGTATCCCGGAGGATGATCCAAGAAACCCAGGCGTTATCGCCGATAACGTAGGGGACTGTGTTGGCGACACTGCTGGCTTGGGTGCGGATATTTTTGAATCTTATGTAGGTTCTATGATCGCTACCGTTATCATCGGTGCTGGTATGGCCACTCAGCAGTTCGAGTATATGGCACTTCCGATCATTGTTGCCATGGTGGGTTTGATCGCTTCTATCATGGGTATTCGCGCGATGGATGCCTTGGAAGATCAAGATCCTTCTGCGGCACTTCGTAACTGTACATTTGTAAGTGCAGGCGCGATGTTGTTTGTTGCTTTTTTTATTATCAAGGTTATGGGCTTGCCATCAGGTGTATTCGTTGCTCTGGCAATAGGTTGTTTTGCTGGTATCGCCATCGGGCTCGTCACGGAATATTACACAGCGGGTTCTCCGGTTACTGAAATTGCCGAGTCGAGTAAAACCGGTGTGGCTACCGTTATGATTACCGGACTGGCAGTCGCGTTGGAAAGTGTTGCTATCCCGGTTATCATCATCGCAATTGCGATATGGTTTGGCGCAGGTTTTGCGGGACTTTACGGTGTGGCGCTGGCCGCAGTGGGAATGCTGGCTACGGTTGGTATCACCATGTCGGTAGACGCATACGGACCTATCGCGGATAACGCGGGCGGTATCTCTGAAATGGCGGGACTGGGTGAAGACACCCGCAAGATCACCGATGGGTTGGATGCGGTTGGAAACACCACCGCCGCCATCGGTAAAGGTTTTGCAATTGGTTCCGCCGCGCTGACTGCGCTGGCTTTGTTCTCAGCATTTACCCAGGCGGCTAATATCACATCTATCGATATCACTCAAACCGAAGTGGTAATCGGAGTTTTCATTGGAGGTATCATTCCCTTCTTTGTTGCTTCAGTGACCATGAAGTCTGTGGGTAAAGCCGCTTTCCAGATGGTTGAAGAAATTCGCCGCCAGTTCAGAGAAATCCCTGGACTCATGGAAGGTACTGGCAAGCCAGACAGTGCGCGTTGTATCGACATCAGCACACAGGCGGCTCTCAGGGAAATGATTTTGCCAGGGGTTGTTGCGTTCTCCATGCCAATCGTGATGGGGTTTGCGTTGGGAGCTGAGGCCTTGGGCGGAATGCTCATGGGCGCAACTCTGACAGGTGTTCTGCTGGCACTGTTCATGTCGAACGGTGGCGGTGCCTGGGACAACGCAAAAAAATATGTCGAAGGCGGCAAACTGGGCGGTAAAGGCTCCGAAGCCCATCACGCTACCGTTGTTGGTGACACCGTGGGCGATCCGCTCAAGGACACTTCCGGACCAGCGATGAACATCCTGATCAAACTGATGTCCATCGTTTCTCTGGTACTGGCACCAATGTTTATCTGATAAGATCATTCATAGATCGACTTTCAAGAGGGGTGGGGGGCCCGGTGCCTTTCACCCCTTTTTTATTTCCAATGACCACACCATCACTCAGATTCGGCATCCACGATTTCCTGAACGCACGCCCTCTTCTGGTACCGCTGAAAGAAAAAGCGTCCGAAGCAGGATTCCAAATAGTAACGGACACACCTTCCGCACTCGCGGATAGATTGAAATCCGGCGATGTGGATTTGGCGATGATCCCCTCGGTCGAATACTTCAAGTCGGCGGATAGCTACCGCCTAGTGCCTGATGTGTGCATCGCCTCTCGAGGTCAGGTGGGGACGGTATTATTGCTGGCGAAAAAACCTCTGGCGGAAATTACCTCTGTTGCCGTTGACGTTCGTTCGCGAACTTCAGTAGCCCTTCTTAAAATTTTATTTCCATTCAGTTCGGATACGAAGATTCATCCTGTTGCGCCCGATCTGGAGTCAATGCTGGCCGAACACGCGGCGGCGATGATCATAGGGGACCGGGCACTCACATTGGGCGATCCGGGCCCCGGTATCACCGTATACGATCTCAGTGAAGAATGGTTCCGGCAGACCGGAAAAACTTTTGTGCATGCAGTGGTGGCTGTGCGTCAGGGAATCAACCTGGACCGAGCCAGGCAAGACTTTATCCAGCAGGCAAAACAGGAAGGCCGCAAACGGATTAAAGAGATTGTCCGCGCCCACACAGAGTTAGCGCGAGTGGACACCAACGTGCTGGAAGATTACCTGGAAAACAAAATCCGCTACGACCTAAAGGCAGATGAGATGGCAGGCCTCACTCATTTCAGCCACCTCTGTCACGAGCACGGCATCATCCCCGAAAAAATTTCCCTCCAGCTTATCTAGCCGGATTCATCAGTTTCTGAGAAGGAGTCGCTTCCTTCTATTGAATATTTTCCGTCTATCCACTGGCCAAGGTCGATTAGTTTGCATCGCTCACCGCAGAAGGGGTAAAAGGTATTCCCTTCTTTATTCGATTCTTTTTTGCAGGTGGGACAGCGGATTGTTTTTGGTTTCGGTTGGGTCATAGTTAGTGGACCGTGATTAGGAAACATGTTTTTTCGATTTGTTTTGAATATAACATAACCCCTCCTAATACCCATTAGGCACTTTCGGCCTCCCCTTCGTAAGCCGAAGGTGCCAACAGGTAGGGAGGAATTATTTTAAATTTCATCCTGTTTATCCTGTCAAAGGGTTTGAGTTTTGATCAGCCCTGTGCCGAGCAGAAAATTTGTATTTACATCTGGTAAAGGTCTTTGTATATTAATGCCTTACGGGGCAAGAATCCTATCGTCCCGCATTCCTGCCCCGCCTTAAATCACGTTTACTGTGCCGATTGGTTTTTGCCCTTTTGGAAAACCTTCTTGGAAAATCCTATCCCATTATGACTACTGACGTTCAACGACATAACCCGTACAAGGTTCTTGGTGTTCGTTCTGACGCCACGCAAAAAGAAATTAACGAAGCTTATGACCGCATGATCCAGCGCTTTGATTCTTCAGCAGAGAATTTTTCGTATGCGGTGCAACCTTCTCTCAAGGAACGCATTGCCCTGGTCCATGAGGCATACGACACTTTGTTCAACGAAGAAAAACGCGTGGCCTATAACGCGTCTGTGCAGGACAAGGAAGAGAAACCCGCGCCCAATTCGGTGCAAGAGGCGGGACGACAGATGCAGATGTCCCTGCACGGTGACAAGAAGTCTGATGGCAACAATTTGCCGGGACAAAATGTTTATCAGGACTATTATGGTTTTTCGGAAAAACCTTTCGACCTGACTCCTGACCCGAAGTATCTCTACCTGAGCCCCAAACACAAGGAGGTCCTTGCCCATCTGGTCTATGGCCTGCAGGAAAATAACGGATTCCTCAAAATAGTTGGCGAGGTGGGTACGGGCAAAACGACAATTTGTAGAAGTTTCCTGCGTGAGTTGCGAACGGATTTCAGTATTGCTTATGTGTTTAATCCGGCGATCAACGAACTGGAACTTTTGCAGACGATCAACGCGGAACTCGGCCTGCCATCGGAAATGGAAAGCAAAAAAAAACTTGTCGATATGCTTAACACTTTTCTCCTTGAGGAAAGAAAAAAGGGGCATCGGGTGGTTGTCATCATCGACGAGGCGCAAGCCCTTCAGCCCAAGGTGCTGGACCAGTTACGCTTGTTATCGAATCTGGAAACAGAAACGGAAAAGTTAATCCAGATTGTTTTGATCGGTCAGCCGGAACTCGATGAATTGCTGGAGCAGAACGAATTGCGCCAGCTTCGCCAGCGCATCACCATCAGTTGGGAACTGCTTCCGCTTAACCTGGAAGAAACCCGTGGATACATTCAGCATCGGATCAACGTAGCGTTGGGCAAAGGTCGGGTACGCTTCACCCGTGCGGCGGTAGAATCAATTTACAAATTCTCACACGGCATCCCACGCATGATCAATGTCCTTGCCGATCGTTCTCTGCTCATCGCTTACACGATGAACACGAAGAAGATCACCCCGAATATTGTTCGTCCGGCGGTGAAAGATGTTGGCGGACTCACCCCGATTTCGACCTGGACGGACACTTTATGGAAAAGTTTTATTCCGGGATTGGCGGCGCTCGGCATCCTGTTTTTCTCCATCGATTATTATATGCTTCCAGGTTTCAACGCAGATACGCGAGGCGGCAAGGACATCAACATGATGATCCGGGAAAATCCTATCGTCCCGGTTAACCCCAGTTCATTGCAACCTCAACCGCCTGTTATAAACTTACCCAAGGCTAAACCGCTATCTCCAGAAGCGATGCGGCAATTGATCGCACCCGGGGAAGAGGTCATTGTTCCAGATGCAATGCCTGTAGTAAGGGCGCCAAAGGCCAGGCGCATCCGCAGTACAGAGCCGCTTGTGATATCCCAGCAGGATAAACTGGTGACCTACCTCGCCAGTTTGCCTCTAGCCGAAAGCCGGCTGGAAGCGATTAACTGGGTGTTGAAAAAATGGAATATTGATCCGGCTCCCTATCAAGAAAAAGGAGAGGCGCTTCTGGATTCCATTGCTGAAGAGCAGAATCTTCTAGCCTATGACCTGAACGCAAATTTCGACAAACTTTCTACTTTCAATTATCCGGCGATTCTGGAAGTTGTTCTGCCTGACGCTCAAGGGATAAAATACCTCTCACTGGTTTCGATCGATGGTGATCGTGGTGTATTTGGGTCAGTTGATCGTATAGAGATGCCTCTTGAGTTAATCGAATCTATGTGGACGCGTAAGGCAATCATCCTTTGGAAAGATTTTGAAAGCCTGCCGGAAAGTTTAGGTCCGGGATTTAAAGGAAGGCCTGCCATCTGGTTACAGAAAAACCTTTCCTTGCTAGGATTCTTCCAGGGGCTGGAAGTGCCCACTTATGGTCCGAATACCCAGTTGTCGGTTGCAAGATTTCAACGGGCACACCACATAAAAGACGATGGCTGGTTCGGCACGGAAAGCAGGGTCATGTTGTATGGACTGTCCAGTATTTACCAGACGCCAAAACTCGTTAATCCATGAGCACCATCCTGAAGACCCTCAAAAAACTTGAGGAAGAAAAAAGTGTTCTCGATCAGAAGCTCGACCTGAAAGGAATGGTCCTCCAGGAGGATGCTATCTACCCCAAGGCAGTCAAAGCAGAGCGCCGTGGTTTTTTCCTGATCAAGGCAATTGTTCTGGGCTTATTGATTGCGGGGGCAGATGGTTATTATTACTGGTCACCCAGCGAAAAAGAATCGGCCCGGGTCGCGCGTGTTACCGCATCTTCTCAACAAAAACCATCCGCTACAAAATTGCCAAAACCCCGTACCTTCGAAGGGGTTTCTATGGCAGGAATACTAGGTGATGAAAATGAAACCGCGACGAAACCCGAACAGGCTTTTGGTTTCCTCAAATGATTCCTAACCCGACAAATGATAATCGATCCTCCTCCGGTGATAAAACAAGCACCGCAACCCAAACCCGTAGCGGAACCGTTTCCCAAACCATTTTCCAAGGAAGAACTGCCCGATCCCGAGAGTCTCAAAGAAAATGGTTTTAAAGAAGAGCCTCTTGTTCCTGAGGGCCCCGAAGAAATCGGGAGCTTGATTCGATCTGCCACCACTCAGGCAAAAAATAGTCCACCCGCCCCGCCAAAAATTAGAAATGGCTTTGTTCCTGGTGCGCAGGTTAAGGGGATCATTTTTTTTGATGAGGGGAGTTCATCCAATCACATCATTGTTACGACACCAGACAGAAGTAATTTGAAATTGCGAATGGGCGATTCTGTTCAAACTGTAGTTTTAAAATCTATTTACCCCAACCGTGTAGTTTTTTCATATCAGAACGAACCGATCGAAATGGGAATTGGCCAATAGAGTGGTGTTTCGATACTCAACAATTTAATTGAAAACCGTAGTTCCCGATAGGTAGAGGCCTTCGACAGGTTCAGGCCGACACGACGTGTTCAACACAACATCGATTTTACTCAAGCTTTCAAAGTTCGCAGGTCGTTGAAACTGATGTGTGTTCCGGGGAAACCTTCCTTAAGCAGGATATCTATAACCTGTTTAATGGCTGCGACATGCCGCTTGCGTGATTCCGCTCCATCGAAGTGAGGGTCTTCATCCTCAATCGTGATCACTCCGGGACCGGAATAGTTGCAGTAAAAAGCACCCAACGGGCGAAGTTGATGATTGGGGTCCGTTTCGGAACAAGAGTTGACTATAATCATAAACAGAATTTCGTCGGGGTCCGGATACACTTCAAATATCCCGCCGCTTTTCACGTTATAGTTGCGACAATACTCGACAATGCGGAGAACTTCTTCCAACGGTGCGGTACGGTAAATGACATGCATAATCCAGTTCCATAGAGAGAGTTACGTGATTCACACTTTATCAGAAAAGCTCCGGGCCAGAAAGCAGAGTTGACTTTTAACAATGCGTTTGATAGACAGGCAGTCATGAAATTTCAAGATGTAATCATCTCATTGCAGAATTACTGGGCATCGCGCGGTTGTGTTGTGCACCAGCCTTATGATATCGAAGTTGGAGCGGGAACGTTTAATCCAGCCACGTTTTTTCGTGTGCTCGGGCCGGAGCCCTATAGCGCGGCCTATGTAGAACCCTCCCGCCGACCCACTGACGGTCGATATGGTGAAAATCCAAATCGCCTGCAACATTATTATCAGTTTCAGGTGATCCTCAAACCCTCTCCCGATGAAGCCCAAAAGCTTTATCTGGACAGTCTGGTTGCCCTAGGAATTGATCCGATGAAGCATGACATTCGGTTCGTTGAGGACGATTGGGAGTCCCCAACACTTGGCGCCTGGGGTTTGGGCTGGGAGGTATGGTTGGATGGAATGGAAATCACCCAGTTTACTTATTTCCAACAGGTGGGGGGAATCGACCTTTCACCTGTAACGGTGGAATTGACTTACGGCTTGGAACGTATTTCCATGTACCTGCAAAATATTGACAATGTGTATGATCTGCAATGGAATGACACGGTCAAGTATGGTGACGTTCATTTGGAAACGGAGAAACAGTTTTCCCGTTTTAATTTTGAAGCGGCAGATAAAGACCGTTTCCTTAAATGGTTCGAAATGTATGAGACCGAAGCATCTGAATTGCTGGACAAAAATCTGGTCTTGCCCGCGTATGACTTTACCCTGAAATGCTCGCACGCCTTCAATCAGCTGGATGCCCGAGGGGCCATAAGCGTTACGGAGCGCACTGGGTATATAGGTAGGGTCAGGAAGCTTGCCCGCCTGTGCGCTGAGGGATATGTGAGCCAACGTGAGGAAATGGGTTATCCTTTACTAAAAAAATCGCCCGCCTAACCGCCGTCAGTCAAACAGTTTTCCTCTGTCGTTCCACCCCACGCCAAAAGTTGTTCCCTCACTTTTTTAGCTTCTGGATGACTGATACGCTCAAATATATCCAGCGCCGTTTTACACCACTTAATCGCCTGATCGCTGTCACCCGATTCAGCAAGAACTTGGCTTAAAACCAAAGGGACTCACCCTCCATTTTACGGTCTTTGATTTTTATAAAAAGTTGAGCGGCATTTTTATAATGAACGGCAGATTGTTTACGATTAGTTATTCTTCTGAATGCCGCTCCTTGAAGCTTGTGAATCTGACTTGCCGCCTTTCATGACCATAATAAGTCCAAGACCCACGACCGCTAAAACAACTATAGTGATGAAAGTGCTCACAGGGTTAGCTTAATCAAAAGTTTGATGTTAAAGGCATTGAGCGGTTTAAGACGCGATAATAATTCGTACTTTGCAGTAAGGCGTTACATTTACTGTTAGATGGTGTTGGCCGGATGTTTTGGGCTTTTTCTTGTCGGTAACAGAAAAAATCGGAACTATTTTTTTGCTTGATAATTAACCCACTTCAACTATCATCAACCCTTTGAGTTTGTAGGCCTAGATTTCCCAAGCCGTGTCCGCGCCGAATTTTATTATTTAATTAATAGACTAACATCTACCTCATGCCTGAACTATTTTTAGAGATTGGTACCGAAGAAATCCCGTCACGTTTTATGGGCCTTGCCCTGGATTATTTAAAAAATGAGATGTCCGTGTTTTTTGAAAAAAATCGAATTCAGGCTGATGACGGCCGAGTCATGGGAACGCCAAGACGTCTTGTAGTTTCGTTCGATAGGGTTGATGCTCAGCAGAAAGATGTTGTCGAAACCCATTTCGGACCCAACGTCAAAGTAGCTTTCGATGGCGAAGGGAACCCTACCAATGCGGCCTTGGGGTTTGCCCGTGGAAAAGGCATAGACGTTTCCCAACTCACTGTTGAGAAAACTCCCAAGGGAGAGGTGGTTTGTGCCCGGATAGAAAAAACGGGCCAACCGACTGCGGATATTCTGAATAGTTTTCTTCCGGACCTGATAGGCAACATACCCTTTCCAAAAAAGATGCGCTGGGGAAACCGAAAGACTTCATTCGTTAGGCCTCTCCACTGGATCGCGGCACTTTTTGAAAATAAACCTCTGAACTTTAACTATGAAGGAATCTCCTGTGCCGATGTTTCGCACGGACATCGATTCCTGAGTTCGGAATCTTTCAAGGTAAACGGAGTGACCAGTTATCTTGATTCGTGCGAAAAACATTTTATTCTGGTGGATCCGGTCGCAAGAAAACAAGCCATAGTTGACCAGATAACTTTGCTGGCGGAAGAAGTGGGCGGCACAATAGAACTCGACTCTGACTTGCTTGAAGAAGTTAATTATCTGGTTGAGTTTCCATTTGCCATACGCGGAAACTTTGAAGAACGGTTTCTTGAATTGCCTCGCGAGTTGCTTATTATCACAATGAAGTACCACCAGAAATATTTTCCCGTGGTCAACGAGCAAGGCGACCTGTTGCCTCACTTCATTACTATCAGCAATATGAAACCAGGATCTGGAGGGGAAATTCAGCATGGGAACGAACGGGTTCTCAGAGCCAGGTTGGAGGACGCCAGATTCTTTTTCGATGAAGACCGCAAAAAAAAATTGGAAGATTTCGTGGAACCCTTGAAGAGGGTGACCTTTCAAAAAGTCCTCGGAACCTCTTATGAAAAAGTAGAACGCATTGTGGCTCTTGCAGAATTTCTGGCAAAAGAAGTTTGTCCCGAAAAAATTCAGCAGGTTTCCAGAACCGCCTGGCTTTGTAAAGCAGATTTAGTCAGTCAAATGGTGTATGAGTTTCCTGAACTGCAGGGGATCATGGGTGGCTATTATGCAGACCATTCGGGAGAAGACTCTGAAGTCGGGTTAGCGATCAAGGAGCACTACAGCCCTGCGTTTACGGGGGATGAATCTCCCTCCAGCCAAGTGGGATCTATAGTATCTATTGCCGACAAGCTGGACACCATTTTGGGTTGCATAGGGGTGAAACTGATTCCTTCAGGCTCCGAAGACCCTTACGGTTTGAGACGACATTCACTTGGCATCATTCAAATTGTACTGGACCGGGGATGGCAGGTTTCTCTGGATACATTGATCGAAAAAGGTATCGACCGGCTCAAGGATAAAATCAAGTTAACGCCGGATGAAGTTCGCACGCACACTATTGGTTTGTTCTCACAGCGGTATAAAACTTTTTTGAGCGGTCAGGAATATCCTTACGACGCTGTTGACGCTGTCCTATCCGCCGGCATTGACTCGCTGGCTGATGTCCAACAGAAAGTGATTGCACTTTCCGATTTAAAAAAACAACCGCACTTCGAACTTCTTGCCACAGCTTTTCGCCGAGTGGTTAGCATATTAAACGAGGAGGCGGATGGTGAAGTGCAAGTATCGTTGTTAAAAGAACCTGCCGAAAAAAAACTCTACGATGAATATCAGCGCATCAAAGAACCGGTAGAAAACTGTCTGGACAAAAAAGAATTCCCCCAGGCTCTGGAGAAAATTGTCGAGATCAAAGAGGCTGTAGATGGGTTTTTCGATAACGTCATGGTCATGGTCAGGGAAGACGAGTTGAGAATAAACAGACTTCGGTTGCTAAAACACATCTCCCTCCTATTTTCAACTATTGCCGACTTTTCTAAAATCGTTCTCAAGTAAAGTTGGAAAACCACCTCGCTTTTGGATACCCTTTTCCACTTTAATTAGCACCCCCCCCCCACTCATTAGAATTTTAATGGTAAGCTGGGGTATAAAGTATTATTTTAAAGCCGTGG
>Ga0066838_10000600_pt1 | contig 12625 bp, 13 predicted proteins | sample ETNtaG_26_FD_66727 | JGI IMG/M metagenome (GOLD analysis project Ga0066838, IMG submission 66727) | Marine microbial and viral communities from oxygen minimum zone, Eastern Pacific Ocean - ETNP201302SV89 | ecosystem: Environmental > Aquatic > Marine > Oceanic | place: Pacific Ocean: Eastern...
GGTAATCCACAAAAAAGAAAAATAGATTACGTGAATTGGATTGAGTTAATTAAGTTCAGAGAAACGCGAAATTATGTACAGAGGGTGCTCGAAAATGTTAATGTTTATAAATATATGTTGAGAAAAGAACCTATTAAGATTCGAAATTATTTCATTGATAAACCTCATTATTAAAATGGATTATATTTTATATGTTAAAATTTGCCTCTGAGGCATCTTTATAAAAAGCTTTTACAGTATTTAATGAATATTCTTCTAAATCCAAATTAATCAATTTTAGTTTATTGATTATATCGTTTGTGACAGTTATGATATGACAGCCAATACTGTCGGCCTGAATTATATTTAGCAATTCTCTTGAGCTAGCCCAAAGTAATTCTGAGTTAGGGTTATTTTTCACTTCATTTAAACAATCTTTCATTATTGGAATTGGGTCTCTTCCAGTATCTGCTATTCGCCCAGCAAACACAGATATTATATTTGGAATTTTTTTATCAAGCATTTTTATCGCAGTTTTAACTTGATCTAAGGTCATTATCGCAGTGATATTTAATTTAACTTTTTTTTCAGATAAACGTTTAATTAAATTAGCAGAATTTTGTTTTTTTGTATTTGTTATTGGTATTTTAACATAGACGTTGTCAGCCCAGCTTGCAATTTTAATAGCTTGTTTTTCCATTTCATCAAAATCATCGGAAAAAACTTCAAAAGATATTGGTTTTTCTTTGATTATTGAGAGAACATCTTTTGCAAATATTTCGTAATTTTTTATTCCTGTTTTTCTCATCAAGCTAGGATTTGTTGTAAAACCTTTGATGAAAGTTCTACTATTCATATCAAACATTTCTTTCTTATCCGCACCGTCAGAAAATATTTTTATTTTCAAATCTTCTATTTTTTTCATTTTTTAGTTTTTTTATTTTATATTTTTTCTATTATATAAGTTGCATTAAGCAATGTGTCAGTAACAAAATCAGGATCTTTCGGTTTTATATCTTTATAGTTATAATCCAGAAATATTGTTTTACACCCAGCATTTTTTCCTGCTTGAATATCTCTCCAACGATCTCCTATCATAAAACTTTGTTTGTAGTCAACATTCCATTTCCTTCCAGCCCGCAATAACAAACCAGGTTTAGGTTTTCGGCAATTACAGTTATCTTCATCATCATGATAACAAACAAAAATGTCATCTAAATTAATTTTTTTTTTTAAATAATTATTCATTTTTATCACAGTGCTTTTGTCAATTTTTCCTCTTGTCACATTAGGTTGGTTGGTAACAAGTAGACAAATAAAATTAAGTTTTTTTAATCTCAAAATTGATTCTTTTACACTCGGTAAAATCTCGAATTCATCGAATGAATTGGGCGACGATGGTAGTCCACCTTCAATAATAGTTTTGTTAATTACTCCATCGCGATCTAAAAATACTGCTTTTTTCATCCACCAATTTATTTTTTTGAAACAGATTCCCACTTAGTTTCGTATAATTTCAGTTTTGGATGTGAGATAATTAAATGACAGATAACAGCTTGAAATGCTTCGGTATGAGGAGTAGTTGTTTTTTCATTTACAGTTGGTACCAAAACGCATACATCGGCAACCTTATTAGTATATCCGCCATCTCTACCTACAATGCCAGCCAATTTACATCCAATTGATTGGCCATATTTCAATGCTTCTACAAGATTTGGGCTTATATTTTTTTCAAGACTTCCCCCACCTACAGAGAAAACAAATATAAGATCTTTAGAATTTAAATTACTTATTTTTAACCACTCAGTAAAAATGGTGCTCCAGCCATCATCATTTATTCTTGCTGTTAATTCTGAAACATTATCAGTAGGTGTATAAGATTCTATGCCAATTATTTTTCTAAAATCATTTACGGCATGCGAGCAATTACTTGCACTTCCTCCTACACCTAAAAAAAATATTCTACCTTTTTCTTTTTTAATATTTAAAATTAAATTAACCATATTTTCAATTTTTTTAGTGTCAATTTTTTTGATTATTTCGATTGTTTCGGAAAGATGTAACTTGCTATAGATCATGATTATTTATTTTCCAATTTTTTAAAAAAGTCTATTGTATCATTCAAACCATTAATAGAACCAATTTCATAAAATCTTTCATAGATTTCAAGTCCAGCCAGTAAGCTCTTCTTAGATAAATCTTCAAAGACATCAGATAAATCAAATGTTTTATTCGATGGAAAATTATAAAAAATTGAACTTCTAACTACATTTAGACCATAATCTATATAGTTCATGTTTTTTTGGGGATTTTTTTTATTATACAGAACACTTTTATTTTCAAAATATGCATTACTTTTATCCCAAAAACCATTGTTTTTAAAAACAGTCATCAAGGCAGGCTTCTTTTGATAGAAATAAGCTTTTTCTACTAAAGAAAAATTGATCGGCAAAAAAGAATCTCCATATAAAATAAAAAAATTTTCGCCTAGAATTTGAGAAGCTTTTTTTATTGAACCACCAGTACCAAGTAATTTATCTCCATCATCAGAGTATGATACTTTGAGATTGAACCTTGATCCATCACCAACATAATCTTTTATTTGATTTCCCAAGTGTGCAGTGCAAATTACTATGTCTTTAATATTTTGATTACTAAGATAACTTAATTGTCTCGAAATAAATGGTTTACCTGCGATATCAATTAAAGCCTTAGCTTTATTTAAGGTATTTTTTTTTAATCTTTTTGCTAAACCGCCTGCTAATATTGCCACAGGTATTGTCATGACAATACTATTTGAGTCCCTTGAAAATCAAAATTGAACCTTATTTCTTCCAAACGATTTTGTAACATTTTTTTTCTGAGTTTTTCTTTATCGTTGGCATAAAACATTAAAAAACCACCTCCGCCTGCTCCAACTAATTTACCTCCAATGGCTCCATTTTTTAATCCATCGTAATAACATTTTGCAATATTTTTATTTGACATTTTTTTTGAACGAGATTGCTTATATTCCCAATGCTCATTCATTAAATTGGCAAATTGGATTAATTTTCCACTTTCTAAATATTTTTTACTTTTTAGGCCTATTTTTTTAACAAAATTTAAATTTTCTATCATTTTATATTCATTTTTTTTTGTTTTATTATCTTGTTCTTCTAAAATATCTCCAGCATTCCTAGAATATCCTGTAAAAAATAAAAGTAAATTATCTTCTAACTCGGTCAATTTATTATGAGAAATTTTTAGAGGTTTGGCTGTTACTTTACCATTCTTATTAAAAGCAAAACAAGTGACTCCACCATAGGAAGATATATACTGGTCTTGCTTACCTATTGGTTCTTTAAGTCTATCGATTTCAATGTGGCAGGCAAGTTCAGCTAGCTCTTGTGGATGTATAAGTCTTTTATTGTGTGCGTATAATGATTTAATTAAGGCCGTTGTAAAACTACCCGAGGATCCTAATCCGGTACCAGCTGGAATATCTGTTAATGTTGTTATTTCAATTTGTGGTGTTTTTATTTTTTGAAACTTAAGTGTTTCACGTATTATAGGATGACTTATATCTAAAATTTTTTTTACTTTTTCAATTTTTGAATATTTAAGGTAAATTCCTTCCTTGAAAGGTCTCATTACAGTTACATAGACATATTTATTTATTGCCGCTGCTATTAAAAAGCCTTCATTTTTTTTATAATATGAGGCTAAGTCTGTGCCTCCTCCACCAAGTGTTATTCTTAAAGGACTACGTGAAATAATCATATTTTGAATTTTTATAAATCTTATTAATTATTTTAAGAGTTTGATAAGCATCATTTAAGTTAACCTTAGGTTTTCTATTGTAAATTATATCATCATAAAACTCATTTATCTCATTTTTCCAAGATATATCTTGTGATTTGAATTTCCATTTTTTTTCTTTTGGAATTCCCATTTTTTTTGTCATTTTATAAAGAATTAATTGTTCTTTACCGTAACTACCTCCCATTCCACTAATGTCTAATTTTCCATGTGAGCAAAAAATTTCAAATGAAAATATATTTTTCCATTCAGTCCACGAAACATGAAGAAAAGCAATTTTATTACTACTAGTTTTTAAAGTTAAAAAAGCGTTATCTTCAACTGGCATTTTCCAAAAGTATGTATTTATAAATCCATTAACTTCACTAAATTCACCTAAAAATAATCTTGAAAGATCAATTAGATGTGAGCCTTGATCAATCAATTCACCTCCACCAGATATTGATGGTTTAGATCTCCATTCTTTTTCATAGCTAGGTCTACCACCATGTCCATATCTTGCTCTCAAATACATGGGTTTTCCTATGATTCCTGATTTGATTATTTTTACTGCTTTAATTATTGAAGGATGATAACGATGATTAAAACCTACTCTAACTTTTATTTTACTATTCTTAACTTTCGAAATAATTTTAATCATTTCTTTTAAATTTTTGGATCCAGGTTTTTCAACAAGAATATGTTTTTTCATTTTGCAAGCTTGTATAATAATTTTAGATAACTGATTATGAGGAGTTGCAATGATTACTATGTCAATTTCTTTCACCTCTAATAATTTTTTCCAATCCTTAAAAACTTTAATTTTTTTACTAGAAGAAATTTTTATTGCCCTACTAATATTGAGATCAGCACATGCTACTAATTTACCCTTTAAACCTAGGGACTTTGATCTCTTATTACCAATTAATCCACACCCAATTATACCAATGTTAAAATTTACTTGTCTCCCCATTTAAATCCTCTTTCTCTACCAACAATTCTTCTTAAAGTATAAACATCACTATTTTGTAGCAATTTTTTATAATTTGCCCAAATCTTCCATTCATCCCATTGTGCACTTATCAATTTACCCGTAATGCCATCGCTATAGTTTGATGCTAGAAATAGAATTAATTCACAAATTTTACTTTTGGAGGATCTTCCAGTTCTTTTAAAATTTAAACATTTTTGATAATACTCTTTCCCAAGTTTTAATGGTCCAGATCTAAGGATCTCATCCAACATTCTAGTTTTCATTTGTCCAGGTGCTACAGCATTGATGTCAATATTATACTTTTTTACTTCTTCAGATAAATTTTCAATAAATCTGACTATAGCTGCTTTAGATACAGCATAACTGCTGATGAATGGTAAAGGACTTGCAGCACCTCCACCGGATAATTGAATAATTTTACCTTTATTCCTTTTCTTAAAATAAGGCACTACAATCCTACATAACATGACTGAACCTAATAAGTTTATTTGAATTGTTTTGACCCATTCATTCCAATTAATTTTTTCAATGTGACCTATGGGTCCAAGAATGGCAGCATTATTAACAAGCACATCGATTTTTTTGAATCTTTTTATTGTTTTATTTATTAATTTTTTTACTTGCTTAAAAGAAGATATATCTGTTACGGAGTAAGAAATTTTTTGATCTTTTTTCTTAATTTTATTTAACTTTTTATAGGCTTTTCTAATTTGAATATCATTTCTAGAACAAATCATCAAATTTGAACCAAATTTTAAAAAATACTTAGCTATTTCATAACCCAATCCTTTACTTGCTCCCGTAATCAAAACAACCTGATTTGTTAAATTATAATCGAGTTTCATTTCCTTTTTTTAAAAACCCATTTATTTTGTTTAAGAAATTTTACAGTATGTTCTATACTTTTTTTAATCGTAAATTTAGGTTTCCAGCCTAAAGATACAATTTTTTTATTGTTTAAGAATATAAATGGATTATCCCCAATCCATCCTCTTTTGCCTCCAGAAAAAGAGACTTTTGGTTTAAGCTGCAATTGATTGCAAATCACTTTTATTGATTCCTTTACGCTAATATATTCATTTGTTCCAAGATTAAATATATTTATTTTTTTTTTTGATTTTTTTATTGCAATAAGAATAGCATTAATACAGTCATCAACATGCAAATAAGATTTTCTCTGATTTCCATTTCCTAAGACTTTTAAACGTTTAGGATTATTAAATAATTGATTGCAAAAATCATAGACGTGACCATGTGCATATCGATCACCTAAAATTGATACGAAACGGAATATCCAACTTTTAAAATTAAAGGCCTCACAATATGCTTGAATGATTGATTCTCCAGCTAATTTAGAGGCTCCATAAAAAGAAGTTTGTATTGGAAAGTTGTCATTTTCAGCCGTTGGAAAATTTTTCGATTCTCCATAGACTGATCCTGTAGAGCTAAAAATTATTTTCTTTATATTATTTCTATTCATTGATTCTAAGACATTTTGTGTAACGATAGTATTTTGTTCTAAATCTTTATAAGGTCTTAAATAACCATATCTAACATCAGCATTAGCGGCAAAATGAAAAACAGTTTCTGCATCTTTAAAAATCTCTTTTATATTTTTTAAATTTAATAAATCACATTTAAAAAATTTAAAATTGCTATGACAAGATGCTTTTTTTAAAAATTTCATTTGACCGGTACTTAAATTATCTATACCAATTATTAAATGGTTAGTAGAAAGCAACTTCTCAACTAAATTGCTACCTATAAATCCCGCACATCCTGTAACAATAATTTTTTTTTTAAATTTAGTTTTCAAAATATGTCTTTATTTTTTAGAATTTACTTGTAAATTTATTGCAATACATAAATTGCATAATTCAAATGGAACTGGAATTGGAAAATAGATTGTATTTTTGATTATAAATTTTTTTTTTAACTCATTAAAAATTTCATAAGGTAAGTTTAAATGTTCACTTTTGATAAACCAATTATAACTTGTATTGTATTTTTTTTTAAATATTCGTTCTGCAGAAATCTTTCTTGCCAACGTGTATGCTAAACTTCCTTCACAGGGGATTACTACTTGAAATAATCCATTGTCTTTCATGACCCTTGCTATCTCATATAGTGTTTTTGGCAAATTTGGCAAATGTTCTAATACATGAATTGCTATTATTCTATCAAAAAAATTATTTTCGAATTTCAAATCATTCTCGCAATCCCCTATTATTGTATTTACCATAGGATGTTCTTTTGTTAGAATTTTCAATAAATTTTCCCTAATATCTAAGGCATAATAATTTTTTTTTTGAGCATCATTTAAATTCTCATAATTTAAATGTTCGCCGATACCTGCTCCAATTTCTAGTGTTTTCAAGAAATTTTTTGGTTGGCTGTTAACAACAACTTTATGGTTAAATCTGTCTACAATTCCATATTTGCTTCTTAAAACTTTGAGCCAATGTTCCATAAAATCATCTTTAATTAATTTTTGTTCTGGAGTTAATTTAGGAACTTTTTTAGGAAATAATTCTTTGTCTCTTATATTATTGTTAATCATCAAAGTTAATTTTTTTATCAACTATATATTTAGGTCTTTTTTTAACTTCATCATAAATGCGGCCAACATATTCTCCTAATAATCCCAGTCCTAACAATTGAATTCCGGCAAAAAAACTTATTAATATTACAGTTGTTGTTAAACCTAGAGTTAAATTAATTCCAGAAATTTTTTGAAATAAATACCATATTCCTAATAGAAAACTAAATATTGCAATAACAAAACCTGTTATGGACATTAAAAATAATGGTCGTGAACTAAAACCAATTAATCCATTCAAACCAATTTTTAATGATCCAAAGAATTTATTATATTTACTTTTTCCAATGGACCTTTCATCACGATCATATTCAATATATGTTTGTTTAAATCCAACATAGGCAACCATCCCTCTTAAAAAGCCATGGCTCTCATTTAATTTTTTCAAATAAGTAATTATTTTTCGTGTAATTATTCTATAATCACCAGCATCTTTAGGAATATGAATATCACTTAATTTATTAATGAAATAGTATCCTAATGATGCAATTATTTTTTTAAAAAAAGATTCTCCTTTTCTGGATTTTCTTTTTGCATAGACTACTTCATAACCTAAAATAACTTTTTTATATAACTCTTCTATTATTTCCGGTGGATCTTGTAAATCAACATCGATAATCACACAATAAGATCCTTTAGAATTCAATATTCCAGCAATTGTAGCTGAAGGCTGTCCAAACTGTCTAGAAAAAACTAAAAGTCTAATATTTTTATTTCTTTTAATTTCATCCATAATAACTTTTTCGGTATTATCAGTTGAAGGATCCAAAGCAAAAATAATTTCATATGACTTTCCAATCTTATTTAAAACATTTTCAGTTCTTTGTAGAAAAGGCTTTATATTTTCATTTTCATTACGAACAGGTACAACTATCGAAATTTCGAGCATCTATCTCCTTAATTTTTCAGGACTTATATCATAAAAATGAAATAATTATGAAATTTAATTAGAGAAAATTTATTAATTTAAAAAATTTATGTTTTAGAATGATTTTTTAGCAGTATTATTTTATTAAAATTGGATATATTAACAAGAAAGAAATTGAAAAATTTGAATTCTATGTTTTTTACATCTAAAAAAAAAATATCCAAACAGGAATTAATCGATAGAGCTTTTGCGCCTAAAAATAATATAATAGATATATTGTTTTTATTTCCACCTACTTCAAACATAAAAAATTTCGCAGACAGATATGGCAAAAATGATCTGGGAGATTTAAAAGGTGACCTGATTCCTCTAGGTATTGCTTCACTCGCAGCTTATTTAAGACAGCATAACTATGGAGTAGCAGCATTAGATTGTATTGCATTGGGTTTAAATCATGACGAAATAGTAGAAATAATTAAGAAAAGACAGCCAAAATCTGTTGCAATATCTACAACTACTTACGCTCTTCCAGCCTCCACTACGTTATCAGAAAGATTACGTAAAGATTTCCCTGATTTATTATTAATTTTGGGAGGATCTCATGTAAATGTTGCAGGGATGGATGCTGCAAAAAATATTCCTTCTATAGATATCGTTTCCTATCATCCGGAGGGTGAAACAGTAATTCTTCAACTAATCGAAAATTTTTCAAAGTTAAAACATAATCGTAAACTTTTTTTAAATGATTTTTCAACTCTAAGAAAAATAAAAGGTATAATTTTTAAATATGATCATAAAACTTATAAAAATTCACCAGGAGAAATAATTAAAAATCTGGACTTTTTACCTTTTCCAGCAAGAGATTTATTTCCAATGGAACTTTATGTACCTTTACCAAACCAATATAAGAGATTGCCAATAGCTAATATGATTGTTATTCGTGGTTGCCCTTATGTGTGTACCTTTTGTGATCAAGCGGCAACAACAGCAAGAAGAAGAAGTCCCCCAAAAGTTATTGAAGAAATTAAAGAAGTGATAAGAAAATATGGTGTCAAAGAAATTGCTTTTTGGGATGACACAATGAGTTATCACAAAAAATGGATGAGAGAATTTTGTAAATTATTAGCAGAAGAAAAACTTGATCTTATTTGGTCTTGTTATGCAGCTATCAATACAGTTGATAAAGAAATATTACTCTTGATGAAAAAAGCAGGATGTTGGAATATATTCTATGGTTATGAAACGGGAGTTCCAGAATTAATGCAAAATATTAAAACGGATAGAAAAAATAGATCAATGGAATATATGATGCAAGTAACAAAATGGACTAAAGATGCTGGAATTGAAATTCGTGGATCATTCATGATTGCTCTACCAGGTGAAAATGTTGAGTTAGCTGAACAAACAATTCAAACTGCTTTGAAATTAAATCCTGAATATGCTCAATTCAGTCCGGCAACCCCTTATCCTGGAACTGCCCTTTATAATGAAATCCAAAATGGAAAATGGGGCAAGTTAACTACTAAAGATTTTTCAGAATATCAAGGATGGAATATAGTTTTTTTACCATATGGATATAAAACTAAAGAAGAAGTTATAAATATGAGCAAAAAAGCTTTTAGGAGTTTTTATGTGAGACCAAGCTATATACTAAGAGCAATCATAAATATTAGAACTTTTGAAGATATAAAAAGATACTTAAAAGGTTTTAGAGCTTTAGTAAAAGGGTTTATATAACTACAAAGTTCTATTCTAAGTAGTTAATGAAGAATCAAAATTACATAAATTTACCAATTGTACTTATATTTTTCTTTTTTTTTATTACAGGAATTTTTGTTTATGACGATTATGGAATATCTTGGGACGAATACTATCATAGAATAAATGGTTTTGTATCATTAAATTCAATTAGAAAAATATTCTACTTAGATATTATCTTTCCTGATTTAGTTCATAGTACTAAAAGTTTTGCAGATACTTCAAAGATGTACGGTGTTCTTTTTGACCTACCAATGGCATTTATTGAAGAAAAATTAAATATCGTAGACTCAAAAAATTATTTTTTATTTCGTCATTTCTTTAACTTTTTGATTTTTTTTATATCAAGTATATTTTTTTACCTATTATTAAAAAAGAGATTTTCAAGGAAATTAAGCATAATTGGTTTATTATTTTTAATCTTAAGTCCAAGAATTTTTGCCGAAAGCTTTTATAATATGAAAGATATAATCTTTTTATCATTTTTTATTATAAGTATTTATTTTGCAATAACTTTTTTAGATACATTTTCATATAAAAATGCATTTTTATCTTCTTTTTCTTGTTCATTACTAATCGCTACAAAAGTAATCGGAATAATTACTCCTTTTATTGTCTTCGTTTTTTTTATTATGAAGTCAATTGATAACATGGACTATTTAAAAAAAAATATCATAAAGTTAATTCTTTTTTTTCTCCTACTTATTATTTTTACAATAATATTTTGGCCTCATTTGTGGAACAATCCCTTTACTAATTTTTTACATGCTTTAAAAACATTTAGCTCACACCCCTGGAACGGTGCAATATTTTATTTTGGCGATTATGTAAGTGCATTAAATCTGCCTTGGCACTATCCAATTGTATGGATTTTGATATCAATTCCAATTATTTATTTATTATTATTTATATTGGGATCAACTTTAATTCTTACAAGACTCTCCCTTAGATTTATCAACCTATCACCAAAAAAGCAATTCAACGACCTCTGGATGGGAAATAAGGAAAGAATGGATATAATATTTTTTTCAATTTTCTATTTTACTTTATTTTTAGTTATAGAATTAAACGCTACATTATATAATGGTTGGCGACATTTATATTTTATTTATCCATCTTTAATATTTATATCTATAAGAGGTTTGGAATATCTTTCAAAAACTTTTTTTTCAAAGTATTTACTTATCATTATTTTCCTCTTTTTACTTAACACAACCTTTTGGATGGTCAAAAATCATCCATATCAATTTGTATATTTTAATAAATTTGCTGGAAAAAACGTAGGGAATTATTTTGAATTGGATTACTGGGGAACTAGCAATATCAGCGCCCTATCATTCATTGCTAAAAGAGATAAAAGAAATGATATAAAAATTTACGTTTTTAGCGATTCACCTTACCATTTCAGTTTGCTATTAGCAGATAAAGAAGTCCGATATAGAATAAAATTCGTCAATAATTTAAATGAAGCTGATTACTTGGTAACAAATCATTATTATCAAAAAAATAATCCCATATTTTTAAACAATAAATTAAAAAAAGAATATAAATTACTAAAAGAATTTAAAGTTGACAAAATGATAATTAATAGCATTTATAAAATTAACTAGTTATTTAAACAAAAGAAATATATTAATATTAAAGTGAAAATTTTTATCTACAAAACTATTTTTATTTTAATAGGAATATATATTCTGTATCAGTTTACTATTGGTATTAAAATAAACTCATATGAGCATAATTTAAAAAAATTGACAAATGATCAGGGAAGAGAAGAAATTAGAAATATAATTAGAAAAGAATTAAGAAAGGCTAATGAAAAAGATCAAATATTAGCTACTGAAGATAGAGAAATTTTAAAGAAATTTATTTCAAAAATTCAAGAAGAACTTTCTCCATAAGTTCTAATCATAAACTGGCGGAGAGAGAGGGATTCGAACCCTCGGTACATGTTTCCACGTACGGTCATTTAGCAAACGACTGGTTTAAACCAACTCACCCATCTCTCCATGATAGACGATGTATATTCATTATATTGAATATTCAAGTTTATTGCAGTAATTTTTGAATAAATGAAAAACAAATATTCAATTTTTTCTTTAATAAAAAACTCTTTTACCTATCACGAAAATTGGCAAAAAGCTTGGAAAGATCCCGTGCCAAAGTCCAGTTATGATGTTGTTATTATTGGTGGAGGGGGTCATGGCTTATCAACAGCCTACTATCTTGCCAAAGAACATAATTTAAAAAATATTGCGGTTCTCGAAAAAGGTTGGATCGGTGGAGGAAATACCGGAAGAAATACCACTATTATTAGATCAAATTATTTGTGGGATGCTAGCGCTAGACTTTACGAACACGCTTTGAAAATCTGGGAAAACTTATCACAGGAATTAAATTTTAATATCATGTTCAGCCAAAGAGGAGTTATGAATTTAGCACACAATCAACATGATGTTAGGGAATTAAAAAGAAGAACTCACGCAAATAGATTAAATGGGATAGATTGTGAATGGTTAGACACAAAACAAGTAAAAGAATTTTGTCCTATTATTAATTGCTCACCAGATATTCGCTACCCGGTAATGGGTAGTACGTTACAAAAAAGAGCTGGTACTGCCAGACATGATGCTGTTGCCTGGGGTTA